>JGI24143J45723_1000485_pt1 | contig 20522 bp, 16 predicted proteins | sample BarGraIncu00432A_FD_45723 | JGI IMG/M metagenome (IMG submission 45723) | reverse complement strand
CCCTAGGGTATGGCGGGAGATCATCAAGCCCCTGCAGAAGGAAATTGCCGACACTATCCATGAATGCGGCATGATCTACATGCATCACGCGGACTGCATCCTGGAACCCATTGCAACGGATCTGGTTGAGATCGGCATCGATATCTGGCAGGGCGTCATCGCCCAGAACGATATCGTAAAAATCCAGGAGATCACAAAAGGAAAACTGGCCATGGTGGGGGGGATAGACGGACCGAAGATCGATGTGGAAAATATTACGGAAGAAAAAATTCGGGAAGAAGTGCGCCGGGCTGTCGACACCTATTGTCCCGGCGGACGTTTCTATCCGTCCATCCCCAACGGCATTTGCTTTCGAGAATGGAACAACGGCATCTTCCTGGATGAGTTGTTGAAATACGGCCGGGAATATGCAGAAAAAAACCCGATCGCGATGAACGGGATTTAATAATGGTGGAACAGGCATTGAAAGAAAGTAATATGACAAATGAAACGTCTCTTCGACATGTGTGGATTGAAGTTGACTGATTAGTTTTTTTCGTTCTTCGGCGATTTGATAGTCTCGGTCAAGGAGCCACTGAATTTCTTCCTGGGCGGCTCCAAATTTTGGATTATCGATCATACTTATGTTAATCCTGAGTATCGAGGGAAAAATATTGCTGGGGAGTTAGTTAATTATGTTGTAAAAATCGTAAAAGAGAACAAAGTGAAAATTATTCCTCTTTGTCCATTTGCGTCTAAAGAATTCTCAAGGAAACCGGAGTACCGTGAAATGGAATATAAAGGCAGTTCAAAATAAGCACAGTCCAGCTTAACCGTGGATCTTTTCTTACGATTAAATCAAATAACCTTTAAAAAACTTTACTTTTTGAATTAAATCATATAATATTATGATCAGAGTAAAAGTGATCTCGTAGCTCAGCTGGGAGAGCATTACCTTCACACGGTAGGGGTCGCTGGTTCAAGTCCAGTCGGGATCACCATTTTTAATAAGAAATAGTCCGGGTACAACTACCGGTCTTTTTTTATTACAAAAAGATGTGTTATGATGTGTTGTGTGGTTGGATAAAGTATCGATTTTAACATTTAGTAATGTTAAAACTCGATATGAGATATTAGATCATATTACTTTCTTCAAGTAATCTAAAAAGTTTGGGGTTTAAATTAAAACAATTGGTTAAACTTTTAATTTCATTCATAACCACATATTTCTGCTTGGGGGAAATGTTGGTCTTAATTGCTCTGATTAAAATATTCTTAGGGGTGTGTTCAAAGTCTACAAATTCAAGTAACTGGGTTTTATAACCAAAGTACTCCAATAAATTAGCTCGTATGGCATCGGTCATCAGAGCAGAAACTCTTTCTTTGACGATCCCATATCTTTGAAAAATAGCTAATTCTTCACTGGTAAGTTGTTGATTGAGTTCATGCTGGCAGCAAGGTACCGATATAATCATCTTTGCATTCCAGCAAATTGCATTATATAGGGCATAATCAGTGGCCACATCACACGCATGTAACGAAATGACCATATCGACTGGAATTGTTGGTTTGTAGCCATTAATATCACCAACAACAAATTTTAAAGCATCATAGCCATACTTATTTGCAGCATTATTGCATTTCACGATTACATCTTCTTTTAAATCTAATCCGATAATATTAGCTTTAATGTTTTTAAGTACAGTAAGATAATAATAAACAACAAAGGTTAAATAAGATTTGCCACATCCAAAATCAATAATGTTAATACTCTCTAATTCTGACTTTTCGATGACGGTATCAATAATTTCGATAAACTTATTGATTTGTTTGTATTTGTCATACATAGAATGAATCACTTTTCCTTCTTTTGAGAATATCCCCATGTCAACAAGGGGCTGAATAATGATTCCTTCTTCTAACAAATATCTTTTTTTTCGATTATGTTCTGTTGCTATTTTCAGCGGTTGTGGCAGGGCCTTTTTATTAAACAAGATTTTCTCTTTTTTTGAAAATCGAATGCTATATTCATAAGTATTACTCCATGCATTCATTTGTTTGAATCCGGCTAAGATTTGCATACAATATTCTGGAATACAGTCAAATTCAATGTTTTCGTGGAATACTTGTTTCTCCGTTCTTTTCTCAATATGATAAAAGTTTTCTTTTTTGATTAGTGTGATTTTTTTGTATTGATCCTCGAATTTTCGAGGATTGCTAAAAACAATTTTTTCGATTTCATCTTCAAAAATCATTTCAAAATAAGTCGCTAAATTCTCTGGCATTACTATTGTCCTCCAAAATTTAAAGTTAATATGGGTATTGTAAATTCTTCAATGTTTTCAGTTGTGAAGAGATTCATCCGAAGCAATTAAAAAACGATCCTTGTCAACCGTTTTGAATAAAATCATTATAACATCACTTTCCAAAAAAGAAAGTCCTGAAAACAACGATTTATGGTTGTCTCCAGGACATTTCTACGATAAACTTAGCTTTATTGGTTTGACATGGTTTCAGCAAAAAGAGCGATTCCGCCAACAATCAGATAGATACCGGCGATAATTCCAAAACCCAACAGCATGATAAATGGGTTAAAGATGAGGAAAACGGATAAAATAATATTAATGATTCCGGATGCAGTCAGCCAGCCGGTACCGGTTGACCCCTGCTTTTTCATAAAAGAAGCGGCAGTAATTTGATTCATACCAGTGGTGATGGATACAAAAGCTAGCATAAATGCGAACGTACTTGCTCGAGATAAAGGGTCGGAAAAAATGAGCAGAACGGCTAAAAGAATAGACATGATTCCAGAGGTAAGGCTCCAACCATTTTTAACCTCACTTTTTGCATAAACTATAATTTGGAATACGCCGTAAATAATAAGACCGGCAATAAATAACCAGACAATTATTTTCGCAAAAACTGCCGGGGACAAAAAGACCAGTAAACCAAGGATAACCATCAAAGCGGCAACAATAATGCCAAGTGTTTTGTTGGCTTTTCCAACACTACCAAAATCAGTATTCATTTTTTCTCCTTTTCATAAATTAGAATATGTTCATTTTATAACAAAGTGTTGAAAGAGGCAAGAAAAAATGCAGTGAAAAGAATCATAGTTTCAATGACAGTCAAAGGAAATTGCTAAAAAATAGAAGTGTCAGGAGAAAAACAAATGTTAATAATCGGACCCCACCTTTCCATAGCAGGTGGATATAAAAAAGCTGGAAAGGAAGCCATTAGTATTGGTGCCAACACCTTTCAATTTTTTACCCGCAACCCAAGAGGGGGGAAAGCCAAGGCCCTTGATCCAAAAGATGTAGAGAGCCTTGTTGAGATAATGAAAGCGAATGATTTTGGAGAACTTCTTGCACATGCTCCCTACACACTTAATATGTGTTCAGCTAAACCAGAAACCCGGGAGTTTGCCAGGATGGCTTTTAAAGAAGATTTGCTGAGGCTGGAAGAGCTGCCCTGCCAGCTGTATAATTTTCACCCGGGGAGCCACACCGGTCAGGGCGTTAATGCAGGAATCAAAGGGATTGTTGATCTGTTGAATGATGAAATGTGGCCGGATCAGAAAACAACGGTTGTATTGGAAACCATGTCAGGAAAGGGAACCGAGATTGGACGAAATTTTCAGGAATTGAAAGCCATTATTGATGGGATTGAATTAAAAGAAAAAATCGGCGTTTGTCTGGATACCTGCCATGTATATTCCGGCGGTTATGATATTGTTGGAAATCTTGAGTCGGTTTTAGAAGAATTTGACCGAATCATTGGTCTGAACTATCTTAAGTGTGTCCACCTTAACGATAGCAAGATGCTCTTTGGAAGCTACAAAGATCGGCACGAAAAAATCGGCTTAGGAACTTTGGGGGTGGACGCCTTCAGAAGAATTGTCACCCATCCTTTGTTGAAAGACCTGCCCTTTTTTCTGGAAACCCCACAGGAAAGCGCACTCGATTATAAAAAAGAAATTGATCTTCTACGGTCTTTTTAAAAGGATAATATCAGCAGCGGACAATTCCGTTGACACCAAATGAACATATTGTTATAATTATAACAATTAAAAATAAACTCCGAGCAAAAGTGTCTAAGAGAATTTTTATGATACTGCGCCAAAGCGTAATGCTTTCGGGTTAGACTGGAAACGGTATAGCCTTCTGTTTGAAAAGGAGCATAAACTTCACGAGAGTGTGACTTGTGTTATATAAGCGTGATTCTTTGTTGCGCCTTGCTTTCTTTTTATGAAATACAGACGGGTGTTTTTTTTGATAATGAAAGATCAAGGAAGAAGGATATGCTTATGTTACAAAGAATTGAATTATTAGAAGCTGTGAAAATAATTGCTGAAAACGTTACACAGATAAAAGAAAAGGAAACAGTTGGAATTTTAGATTCCCTGTTTAGAGTGTCAGCGCAGGATGTGTTTGCACCTATTGATAACCCGCCATTTGACCGATCTCCCTTAGATGGGTACGCATTGATTGCAGAAGACACCAAAGGGGCAAGTCGGGAAAATCCTATTGAATTAAGGGTTGTCGGGAAGCTTTATGCCGGGGATTCTAGTCTTTTTGATTTAAAATCAACCCAGACCGTTCGGATTATGACCGGAGCCATGATTCCCAAAGGAGCAAATTGTGTCATCCGGCAGGAAGCTACAAATTATGGTTCAGAAACGGTTGAGATTTACGAGCCATTAAAAGCCTTTCAAAATTATTGTTATACCGGAGAGGATTTTAAAAAAGGCGTAAAATTAATTTCAGAAGGGGAAAAACTTAATTTTATTCACTTGGGTTTATTAGCAAGTATGGGTTTTCCAACAATCGAGGTGTATCGCCAAACAAAGCTGGCGGTGCTTGCCACAGGGGATGAACTGATGTCTCTCGGGACAGAGTTAGAACAAGGAAAAATTTATGACAGTAACTTGTTTTTACTGGCAGCTCGACTTAAAGAACTTTCGATAACCCCCGTTTATTTACAACAAACAGGCGACGATGTCGATACTGTTACAAAAAAGTTAAAGCAGGCATTGGCTGCTTCTGATGTAGTCATTACAACGGGAGGGGTTTCTGTCGGTGAAAAGGATATCTTTCATGATGTGTTGCCGAATCTTGGGGCTGATCGAAAATTTTGGAGAGTTAATATAAAGCCGGGGACTCCGGTAATGTTTTCAATTTATGAGAATAAACCAATACTGAGTTTATCAGGGAATCCATTTGCGGCACTGGTTAACTTTGAACTGTTGGCAAGACCCTTGCTTGGAAAAATGTCACGCGATCATTCGATGCTTACAAAGGAAACTACCGGTGTCATGGCTATCGATTATTCTAAAAAAAGCAAACAAAAACGTTTTGTTCGGGCTATTTATGAAGAAGGCAGGGTGAAGTTCCCCGAGGGCGGGCATGCTTCAGGAATGATTGCCTCAATGAAGAATTGTAATTGTCTGGTTGAAATTGAAGCGGGAAATAATGGATTAAAAAAAGGGGATAATGTAAAAGTTGTTTTATTATAAAGAGCAGATATAAAAAAACGGAGGGAAAAGTGATGGAAGTCAGGGGAAAAATAACAGGAATATGCACAAGTGTTGATATAGGAACACCGAAAAGAAATATACACCAGGCAAATCTAATCAGAAATTTTGGTGTTGAAGGCGATGGACATGGAGGTCCTCATACAGATAAACAGGTCAGTTTATTGTCCTATGAAAAGATTCAGGCGTTTACAGGAAAAGACGCCGAGGTGAAAGAAGGGGCTTTCGGTGAAAATCTGGTTGTCCAGGGAATCGATTTTTCAATTTATCCGGTGGGCACTCAGTTCAGATCCGGTGACGTGATTCTGGAGATCACTCATAAAGGCGAGACATGTGAAGTCTGTAAGATGAAAAAAACACCGGGCGAATGTTTGATGCAAAAGGAAGGCATCTTTTGCAGAGTTGTTATGGGCGGCATTGTCACCGAAGGGGATTATCTCCATTTGGAAGACTGAAAAGGCGAACCACTGATTTCGTGACTAACTAAGCAAAACAAGAGAGTGTGATGGAAAATGACAATGGACAAAGATAGTTTAAGAGCCATACCCAAAATTGATGAGTTATTAAAAGAGCCCCAAATGATCATGGCCATCGAACAGCATGGAAAAACAGTGGTTGTTGACTGTGCCAGGAGTGTCACGGACAGAAAACGGCAGCAAATTATTTTGGGAAATCATAAAGAACCAATTAATCAGAATCAACTTATTCAGGAAATAGAAGCTTTGATAAAAAATAAAATTCAAAGACATTTACGGCCGGTGATTAACGGCACCGGGATTATTCTGCATACGAATTTAGGCCGAGCCGTGTTGAGTGAAAGCGCTGCTCAGGCGGCTTATGATGTGGCAAGAAATTATAGTACCCTGGAATACAATATCGCTACCGGCGAACGGGGAAGCAGATACAGCCATGTTGATTCACTTTTGAAAGAGCTCTGCGGATGTGAAAGTGCCATGGTCGTCAATAATAATGCAGCGGCGGTACTGCTCGTATTAAATACCCTGGCAAAACATCAGCAGGTCATCGTTTCAAGAGGCGAACTGGTTGAGATTGGCGGAGCTTTTCGGGTGCCGGAGGTAATGGAACAAAGCGGCGCCATACTGGTTGAGGTCGGCAGCACCAATAAAACAAAAAAGTCGGATTATGAAAACGCACTCTCTTATGAAAATACCGGAGCATTGCTGAAGGTCCATACCAGCAATTATAAAATCATCGGATTTACGGAAGAAGTCACGCTTCAGGAGCTTGCCGAAATTGGAAAAAATCATGATATCCCGGTTGTATATGATATGGGCAGCGGGGGCTTTTTTAAAGCTGAGGAATATCATTTGAATGATGAACCAAACGTGCCGGAAAGCATGCAAACCGGTGCGGACATTATTTGTTTCAGTGGGGATAAGCTATTGGGGGGACCCCAGGCAGGAATCATTGTGGGAAAGAAAAAATACATTGATGCCATGAAAAAAAATCCGTTAACCCGGGCGATCCGGGTGGATAAAATGACCCTGGCGGCCCTGGAAGCCACCCTCATACTTTATCTGGACCGGGATAAAGCGGAAAAAGAAATTCCGATTCTTGCAAAACTTTTAGTCACAAAAGAGTCCTTATTTAAAAAGGCTGAACAATTCGTCGCTTTACTGAAAAACAATACGATGATTGCCTGCGAGATCATTGAGGATTTTGGACAGGTTGGAGGAGGCTCAATGCCGAATCAGATGATTCCAAGTGTATGCGTGTCCATCAAAGCCAAAGGGTTTTCTGAAAACGCTCTGGATCGGAAATTAAATAATGCCGAGACACCCATCATTGGAAGAATTCACAAAGATTTTTACTTACTGGATATGCGAACGATCGAAAGCAAAGATTTTGAAACCATTGCAATGGCACTTGAAAATCTGGCTGAGTGATGGGGGAGGCATGAATGAATCTCATTTTAGGTACAGCGGGACATATCGATCATGGCAAAACAAGTTTGGTCAAGGCCTTAACCGGCATTGATACTGACCGGTTAAAAGAAGAAAAGAAACGTGGCATTACTATTGAATTGGGCTTTGCCTATCTTGATCTTCCGTGCGGCAATCGAATTGGAATTGTAGATGTTCCCGGACATGAAAAATTTATTAATAACATGCTGGCCGGAGCCGGAGGCATTGACCTGGCGATGATGGTGATTGCCGCTGATGAGGGCATCATGCCCCAGACGATTGAGCATTTTGGTATTTTATCTCTTTTGGAAATCCAGCATGGGGTGGTTGTAATAACAAAAACGGACTTGGTAGATGCGGATTGGATCGAAATGGTTAAAGAAGAAATCCGTGAAAAATTTCAAGGCAGTTTTCTTGAAAAGGCCCCAATTATTCCGGTCTCAGCTTATACCGGAGCAGGGATAGAAGAACTGAAACAGGCGCTTTCACAGATCGTCTCACATGTTAAGGCGAAGAAATTATCGACCCCGTTTCGACTTCCCATTGATCGTGTTTTTTCAGTTGATGGTTTTGGAACAGTCGCAACCGGGACCTTGATTGAGGGACGTGTCAAAGTGGGCGAGAATATCATGCTTTATCCCTCGTTAGAAACGGCCCGAGTGCGAAGTTTGCAGGTCCATGGAACGGCAGTGGAGAAAGCCGTTGCCGGACAGCGGGTGGCGGTGAATTTAACGGGTATCAAAAAACAGCAAGTGATGCGGGGAGACACCATTGCTCCCGCAACCAGTATGGAAAACACCATGATGGTTGATGTGAAGCTCAATATTCTAAAGAGCAGCAACCGGTCCGTAAAAAATGCCAGCAGGGTGCATTTCTACCACGGAACAAAAGAGATTCTGGCCAAGGTTATTCTCCTGGCCAAGGATGAACTGGAGGCGGGAGAATCGACTTATGTGCAGTTTCGGTTTGAAGAAGAATTGGCGTTAAAGGTGGGGGATCATTTTGTCATCCGCTTTTATTCGCCCCTGGAAACGATTGGCGGCGGTGTTGTATTGGATGCCAATCCGGTTAAACATCGACGAAACCAGGCGGCTGTCATCAGTGCCATGAAAATCAAAGAAAACGGCACCAGAAAAGATAAAGTGCTGCTGGCAATTTCCGAACAAAGCAAAAATCTGAGGGACATCGACTACATCAGCGATCACATCGTAAATGAGCCCATCACAAAAGAACTGGATGAGTTGGTTGAAGAAAAGAAGATCGTCCAGTTGAGCGAGGGGTTGTATCTTTCAAAGGAATACCTGGCATCCTTGAAAAATAAGTTGCTTAAAATTCTTCGGGAATATCATAAAACCTATCCATTGAAGGAAGGTGCGAATCGCGAAGAAGTCAGAGGAAAGCTGATTCCCAGAGCGTCAGTTGCTGCGATTGACAGTATTATCAATTACTTTATCGATAAAAAAATAGTGAAATGGGAATCTGAGTTCATCAGTCTTCCGGACTTTAAGGTGGTCTATAAAGAAGCGGATACGGAGTTGCTGAACGAGGTTGAGAATTTTTATAAAAATGGCGGATTTGCACCGCCGTCATTGGACGATCTGGCAAAATACTATGGAAAAAACAAACAATATACTGGAGCAATCACGATGTTGAAGAAATCCGGGACAATCATCGCGCTGGATTTAAAATACTGCATCCATAAGGATTGTTATCAAAAAGCTTTGGATTTGATGAATGACTATCTTAAGGAAAACGATGAAATTGCTTTAGGAATCTACCGCGATATTTTGGGGGTTTCAAGAAAATATGCAGTTGCTCTACTTGAGGAATTTGATAAGAAGCGAATTACGAAAAAAGTTGGTGAGGCAAGAAGGCTTTATAAATAAAAAATGATGGCGAGGTGAGGATAATACTAACTAAAATTCATGATATACCAAATATGATTTTAATCGGTGCAACAGCTAGAAACAGCGGAAAAACAGCGTTGGCTGTTTCATTAATAGAAAAGTATAAAAAGCAAATGCCTATAATTGGTATAAAGGTAACGACGATTGATGAAAATAATCGAAGCTGTATTCATGGCGGAGAAGGCTGTGGTGCGTGTTCTAGTTTAAAAGGCGATTTTGAAATAAGCGAAGAGAAAGGTCAGAACCCGAATAAAGACACCGCCATGCTTTTAGCAGGTGGGGCAGAAAAGGTATACTGGTTAAAAACGATAAATACTCATATCGATGAAGGAATTGAAGCATTGATAGCCCAAATACCGAAAGATGCATTAATTATATGTGAATCGAATACGTTAAGAAAATTTGTGAATCCCGCTGTTTTTATTATGGTCAGAAATACTGCCGACAGCAAAATAAAAAAGACCGCGGCGGAAGTTATCGACCAGGCGGATATCGTTTTTGATAACTATTTTGATGGAAATTTTGAAGAGCTTATTAATGAAATAGAAAAACGACTGAGCTCAGACCTAACAGTCAGAAGGCCGACAAAGTAAAATAGTAAGTTCCGAAGACAATCGCAAATTATTATCAGGGATTGTCTTCAGGACGTTTTAGGCGCAGATTTACAGTTCGGAAGAACTTGCGAACAAAAAAAATATGTGATATTATACCAATAATATTTATCCTCGGGGGTAGATGGGCGCTGGTGTGTCCTCTGGTCTTCAAAACCAGTATTAGTAGTGAAGAACTGCTTAGGTGGGTTCGATTCCCACATATTCCCGCCAATTTTGAATAGCAATCGTCCTAAAATGCGAAAAAACGCATTTTAGGGCTTTTTTATTATTCTCTGATAATCTTCCGGGGTATTAATATTATCCATTATTTTAGTTTCGTCATCGATAGAAAAAAGTTTATAGTCGTACTGATCGATAAGACGGAATACTTTTGCTGAACTGTCTTTGATGATGGCATAAATTTTATCATAGCTGTCGGTCGGATATATTCCGATTAAAGGTTCAGCCATGCCATTTTGAGATAGCAAGGTAAGTTCGCTTTTTTCTTTTATATGATAGTCGATTAACGAAAAAATTGTTTCTTCAACAAGCTGCGGCACGTCCACACAAACAATAAAACAGTATTTATGCTTAGCAACTTTAAAACAGGAATACATCCCGCCTAAAGGGCCCCGGTCTTTAAATTCATCCACAACCGGTGTGATACCTTCAATTTCATGGGGATAACCGGATATGATAATGTCGGTAAAACCCATTTTCTGGGCCTTGAAAATCAGGGTTTCAAGAAAAGTTTGACTGTGATATTTAAGATCTGCTTTATTAACTCCCATACGGCGGCTTTTTCCGCCAGCCAGAATGAGAAATGAAAAGTCACTATATTGCATTCAAAGCCTCCGTTTTAACCGATATCATTTTAATTTTAGATAATGCTTAAAAACTAATTATAGGGAACATGAAGAGAATAAGTCAAGAGTAAAAAATGAAATGAGAACAAAAATGCATAATCGAGAAGGGATTATAACGGTTTGTAATATCGGGGCGTTTCTGATTGACTTTATGCCTGGGAATATGTGACAATCTGGAGAGTGTGAATATTTTAACAAAAACTGAGAAGGAGGATGTTATGGGAAAACAAGTATTAACCACTTGCCCTTATTGCGGATCAGGATGTCAATTATACCTTAATGTTGAAAATGGTAAGATTGTTAGCTCGACCCCTGCAAATGGCAGAACCAACGAAGGAAACCTGTGTCTCAAAGGGCATTATGGTTGGGATTATTTAAATGATCCACAGATTCTGACAAAAAGGCTTACCAAACCGCAGATCAGAAAAAATGGGGTATTGGAAGAGGTTGAATGGGATGAAGCCATCAACTATACAGCAAAACGACTTAATGAGATTAAGGAAAAATATGGCCCGGATTCAATTATGGGAACAGGGTGTGCTCGTGGTTCAGGAAATGAAGCAAATTTCGTCATGCAGAAATTTATGCGTGCCGCAGTTGGAACGAATAATATCGATCACTGTGCGCGTGTTTGTCATGCACCATCAGTTGCCGGTTTACAGTACTCATTAGGTTCGGGTGCCATGTCAATTAGTATACCAGAAATTGAAGATACTAAATTACTATTTGTAATCGGGTACAATCCGGCAGAGTCGCATCCGATTGTTGCCAGAAGAATTGTAAAAGCCAAACAAAAAGGCGCAAAAATTATTGTCGCCGATCCTCGTATTACCGAAACGGCACGAATTTCGGATATGCATCTTCAATTAAAAGGCGGTTCCAATCTGGCGCTGGTACAGGCTATGGGAAACGTCATCATTGCTGAAGGAATGGTTGATCAGAAATTTGTTGATGATCATACGTTAGGGTATGAGGAATACAAAAAAACGGTTGAAAAATACACCCCAGAATATGTAGAATCGATTTGTCATCTGCCAGCCGAAACCATTCGTCAGGCCGCTAGAGAATATGCAAAAGCTGAAAGAGCGGCGATCCTTTGGGGAATGGGTGTTTGTCAATTTGGTCAGGCGGTTGATGTCGTTAAGGGACTTGCCAGTCTGGCATTGTTAACCGGGAATTTTGGTGGGCCAAGCATGGGCGTTGGTCCTGTCCGTGGACAGAACAATGTTCAGGGTGGCTGCGACATGGGTGCTTTGCCGAATTGCTATTCTGGGTATCAGAATGTTACCGATGATGCAGCACGTGAAAAATTCGAAAAAGCCTGGGGTGTAAAATTACCGAAGGAAAATGGGATTCCCCTAACACAGGTTCCTCATCATGTTCTTGATGTAAAAGATGAGAAGAAAAGATTGCATGCATATTACATCTTTGGGGAAGATCCAGGACAATCAGACCCAGATCTCCACGAAATGAGAGAAGCGCTGGACAAACTTGATTTTGTCGTTATGCAGGATATTTATATGAATAAAACTGGCCTCAAGGCAGATGTCATTTTGCCGGCAACAGCCTGGGGTGAGCATGAAGGCGTTTATAGCTCTGCTGACCGTGGATTCCAGAGAATCAGAAAAGCGGTTGAGCCAAAAGGCGATTTAAAGACCGACTGGGAAATTATTTGCTTAGTATCAACAGCCATGGGTTATCCGATGAGCTACAAAAACACCAAAGAAATCTGGGACGAAATGAGAAGTTTGACCCCAAGTTTCTATGGTGCAACTTACGAAAAGATCGAAGAACTGGGCGGCGTTCAGTGGCCGTGTCGGGATGAATCGATGGAAGATAAAGGAACACCATATCTTCATAAGGGGGGGATATTTGCTCATCCAAATGGCAAAGCTAATTTTTTTGCTACTGAATGGCGTGCGCCAGGTGAAATTGAAGATGTTGAATATCCTTATACATTATCGACGGTTCGCGAAGTCGGTCATTATTCTGTTCGAACGATGACAGGAAACTGCCGTACCCTGACCAATTTGGAAGATGAACCTGGCTGGATACAAATGAGCCCGGAGGACTGTGAAAAGCTTAATCTTAAACAAGGTGAACTGATTCGAGTCAACTCCAGACGTGGAAGTGTTATGACTCGGGTTATGCCAACAGAACGGGTCAAAACAGGAGCGACTTATATGACCTATCAATGGTGGATCGGGGCATGTAATGAATTGACTGTGCCATATTTAGATCCGGTGAGCAACACACCTGAATCCAAGTACTGCGCCATCAATCTTGAGAAGATAGATGACCAGGCCCGGGCTGAAAAACAGGTCAAAGATTCCTATGAAAGTATCCGAAAAAATATGGGTATCGATGCTGTAGAAAAGGGGTGTAGAATATGAATTATTTTGTAAAAGGTAATCCAGACTTATGCATCGGTTGCAGAACCTGTATGATCGGATGCGTAGTTGCTCATGAAGGTGTAAAAATCTTTCAGATGAAGCCAGGTGAATATGTATTTAATCCAAAACTGGATATCATAAAAACGGCGACCATTACCATGCCGGTGCAATGCAAGCATTGTGAAAATCCAGCTTGTATGAACGTATGTGCAGTAGGTGCCATTCAAATGATTGACAATGCCGTGATGGTATTACAGGATAAGTGTATTGGCTGCAAAACCTGTATGATTGCCTGCCCCTATGGTGCCATTGATATGGTCGTATCCAGTGATGGAAAAAAACAACTGGATGGCAGTGAACGGGTAGTTGCTAATAAATGTGATCTTTGTACCGGAATAGACGGAGGACCTGCTTGTATTCGAGTATGTCCAACAGCGGCATTAAAACTTGTCACGGAGGAAGATGTGGAAACGTCTGTTTCAAATAAACGAACAGCAGCGGCAATTTCTCTTGCACAGGTAAAAGAATATTAATATTTTTAAGAATTGAATGATGACTGTATCAGAATATGACCATTGTTGTTGAAATGATGGATTATATTTTGCTGCAGTCAATTTTTAATAATATAATAATTTACGAAAAAATAGCATAATGGTCAGCCTGATCTTCAGATATTATTGTTTTTAGATGGAAAGAGTAAAATTAGGTCAAAAAATAGACGGATTATGGATAATTGATTTGAAATATTTTAGGATTTTGAGAGAGCTCGAAGAACAGATAAATATTTGCTATTACTTGATATTTATTTGCTGATATGACATAATAAGGCAAACGATATCACTGATAAGGAGGATGTATTATGGGAAAACAAATATTAACAACTTGTGCCTATTGCGGAGCGGGTTGTCAATTATATCTTAACGTCGAAGATGGTAAGATAGTAAGTTCTACCCCTGCAAATGGTAGAACCAATGAAGGAAACCTGTGTCTTAAGGGACATTATGGCTGGGATTTTTTAAATGATCCACAGATTCTGACAAAAAGGCTCACCAAACCACAGATCAGAAAGAATGGGGTATTGGAAGAAGTCGAATGGGATGAAGCCATCAGTTACACCGCAGAACGGCTGTCGGAGATTAAAGCAAAATATGGTCCGGATGCAATTATGGGGACAGGTTCCGCCCGTGGTCCGGGAAACGAAGCAAACTTTGTTATGCAAAAATTTATGCGTGCCGCTATTGGTACGAATAATGTGGATCACTGCGCCCGGGTTTGACATGCTCCATCTGTAGCGGGTCTACAGTACTCATTAGGAAGCGGTGCCATGTCAATGGGCATCCCAGAAATTGAAAACGCAAAATTATTATTTATATTTGGTTATAATGGCGCGGATTCACATCCAATCGTTGCCAGAAGAATTATAAAAGCTAAGCAAAAAGGCGCAAAGCTCATCGTTGTTGATCCTCGTATTACGGAATCAGCCCGAATCGCAGACATGCATCTCCAATTAAAAGGCGGTTCCAACATGGCGTTGGTACAGGCCATTGGGAATGTCATCATCAATGAAGGCTTAGCTGATCAGAAATTTATTGAAGATCATACCAACGGGTATGAAGAATATAAAGAATTTGTTAAAAAATATACACCGGAATATGCTGAACCAATTTGTCATGTGCCGGCTGAACAAATCCGGGAAGCAGCGAGAGCTTACGCAAAAGCAGAAACATCGATGATTCTTTATGGAATGGGTGTCTGTCAGTTTGCCCAGGCCGTTGATGTTGTAAAAGGACTTGCAAGTCTGGCACTCTTAACCGGAAACTTTGGCGGACCCAATATGGGTATCGGTCCGGTTCGTGGACAGAACAATGTTCAGGGAGCTTGTGATATGGGCGCCCTGCCAAACTGTTATTCAGGATATCAGAGTGTTACCGATGATGCAGTTCGAGAGAAATTCGAAAAAGCCTGGGGAGTCAAACTTTCAAATAAAGTTGGTATTCCACTGACACATGTTCCGCATCGTGTCCTTGAAGAACAAGATGAGAAAAAGAAAATCCATGCTTATTATATATTTGGTGAGGACCCGGCACAATCCGATCCTGATCTAAATGAAATCAGAGAAACATTGGATAAACTCGACTTTGTTGTCATGCAGGATATTTTTATGAATAAAACAGGACTCCATGCGGATGTTATTTTACCATCTACTGCCTGGGGTGAACATGATGGAATTTATTCCGCCTGTGACCGTGGATTCCAGAGAATCAGAAAAGCAATTGAACCAAAGGGTGATGTTAAAACTGACTGGGAGATCATTTGTTTGATTTCAACAGCCATGGGTTATCCTATGAGCTACAAAAACACTCAGGAGATCTGGGATGAAATGAGAAGCTTGACTCCGAGTTTCCATGGTGCGACTTATGAAAAACTAGAAGCGCTGGGCAGCATTCAGTGGCCTTGCCGTGATGAGTCCATGGAAGATAAGGGAACACCATACCTGTTCACCGGTGGAAAATTCTCTCATCCAGATGGAAGAGGCAAGTTCTTCGCAACAGAGTGGAGACCACCCTGTGAAGTTGAAAGTCCGGAATATCCTTATACATTATCAACGGTTCGAGAAGTTGGACATTATTCCGTTCGAACCATGACCGGTAACTGCCGTGCATTGGCGAACCTGGAAGATGAACCAGGCTGGATTCAGATGAGTCCGGAAGATTGTGAAAAACTGAATGTTAAAGAAGGTCAACTGATTCGCGCATTTTCTAGACGTGGAAGCCTCATGACCAGAGTTTTGCCGACTGAGCGAGTTAAACCCGGTGCTACCTATATGACCTATCAGTGGTGGGTTGGTGCGTGTAATGAATTGACAACGCCGTATCTTGATCCAGTCAGTAATACGCCGGAATCCAAGTACTGTGCCATCAATCTTGAAAAGATAGACGACCAGGCTTGGGCTGAACAGTATATCAAGGATTCGTATGAAAGTATTCGAAAAAATATGGGCATCGATACTGCCAAAAAAGAGGTGTAGAACATGAATTATTTTGTAAAAGGTAATCCAGACTTATGCATTGGCTGTAGAACTTGTATGATCGGATGTGTGGTTGCGCATGAAGGTGCAAAAATCTTTCAGATGAAGCCTGGTGAATATGTGTTTAATCCCAAATTAGATATTGTAAAGACAGCGACCATTACCATACCGGTACAATGCAAGCATTGTGAAAATCCGGCATGTATGAATGCCTGTCCGGTGGGGGCCATTGAAGTCATTGATAATGCGGTGGTTGTTTCTCAGAATAAGTGCATCGGCTGTAAAACCTGTATGATTGCCTGCCCCTACGGTGCGATTGATATGGTCGTATCCAGTGATGGTAGCAAGCAGCTGGACGGCAACAGCCGGATGGTTGCTAATAAATGCGATCTCTGTTCCGGAATCGAAGGGGGACCTGCCTGCGTTCGAGTTTGCCCAACGGCATCGTTAAAACTCGTAACTGAAGAAGCGGTGGAAACTTCTGTTTCAAACAAACGGATGGCAGCAGCAATTTCTCTGACACAAGTGAAAGAATAATAAAATCTTCTCAAAATAAGTGATGATGGCTGTATCAGAGCAAGGCGGAGTCTTCTCATAGTTTACTCATGCAAACCTTTGATGCAGTCTGATTTCTGAAAGCGAAACATAACGAGGAGAAAAAGGAGGGGATGGCAAATTTGGATACCTTTTTAAAGCTAGCAGTTATAAAAGTCCAGGGTGAACAATCGGATGTTGTTGATGAGACAATTATTGCTGAATATCCTTTTAAATTGAATATAAATGGCAACGACCTTTGTACGCTTTACTGTACACCAAAAAATCTGGAAGAGCTGGCCGTCGGTTATCTAACGAGTTGCGGGATGTCAGGTACCAGGCAGGATATTCTAAATATCGAAATAGATGAGAAAAAAAACACTGCAAAAATACAACTTGCTGACTATGCACCTAGCCCGAAAAAGGAACCATTAGAAAAACCAATCGTCGTGAAAATTCAAACGATCTATGAAATCATGAAAAAGAATATCGCACCAACGGAACTTTTTACTGAGACGGGAGGATTTCACCAGGTTGCAATTTATGATGGCGAAAAAGAAGTGGTGACCATCATGGATGTGGCTCGGCACAATGCCGTGGATAAGGTGATCGGGTATTGCATACGCAATGATATCGATACCAGAAATAAGATCCTAGTAGTGAGCGGAAGAATTTCATCGGATATGCTTCAGAAGGCAGAAAAGGCAGGCATTCCAATCGTAGCGTCAAAATCGGCACCAACGAGTTTAAGTATTGAGAAAGCTGATCAAGCAGGCATTACTTTGGTTGGATTTATTCGAGGAGAACGGATGAATGTATACACGCATCCCAACCGAATCGATTTGGGAGACGAATTATTTAGACTCATAACTAAAAAAAAAAGAATAAATTACTTGAGAAAATATTTTCAATACTTAAGATGATAAAAAGAAAATGGAGGGTAAAATGAATAATAATTTAAGTTCATTTGTTGTCGCATGTAATGATCAGTGTACCGGATGCAGAGCCTGTGAAGTGGCCTGTTTTACCGTACACAATCAAAAAGATAACAAAGTTGCACACACCGTTGGTACCGTTGAGATACCGGTTACACCCAGATTGTTTTTAACCAGACTTGAAGAGTTTTGTTTGCCGGTTCAGTGTAAACAATGCGAAGATGCACCGTGTCTCAATTCCTGTTCGGCAAAAGCAATCGCCCGTGTAGACGGTGTTGTCTATGTCAACGAAGATCTTTGCATTGGTTGTAAAAACTGTATGATGGCCTGTCCATTTGGTGCTTTGGAAATGCTTCCGATTGCCAAAAAAGGCAAAGCGGTTAAGCAAATCGGAAGTGATGAAGTGCGAAAATCCGCATATAAATGTGATCTTTGCATAAATATTGAAGGCGGACCTGCTTGCATAAAAACCTGTCCACACGATGTTTTAAAACTTGTGAATCTGGAAGAAGATCGTAAAGAAAAAAATATCAAAGCTGCCATTGCATTATCGTTAACAGGAAATTTATAGGAAAGGGGGACAAATGAGTGATAATTAATATTGATAAAGATATATGTACCGGTTGTAGAGAATGTGCAGAAGTATGTCCAGTGTCTGCAATCGAGGGTGAACAGGGAAAAGCACAGGAAATTAATTATGATAAATGTGTTATGTGTGGTCAATGTGTACAAAAATGCAAATCTTACGTTTCAATTGTTGAACACGGTGCGGAAGTGTATGATCAAAAAAGAGCAGAACGAAATCTTCCGGCTACCCTTAAAGAACCACTTTTTGCAGCCTACAACAATTGTAATTTAGATAAGGTTAAAGCAGCTTTAGCTGATAAAAACGTTATTACAATGGTTGAGTGTGCACCAGCAGTTCGGATGGCGATTGCCGAAGACTTTGGGGCAGAATTGGGAACGGTTGAAGCTAAAAAACTGGCGGCAGCACTGCGAAGAATTGGTTTTGATAAAATTTATGACACTAATTTCACAGCTGATCTGACCATTATGGAAGAAGGAACTGAACTGATAAAACGCGTCACAGAAGGTGGAAAATTGCCAATGTTCACATCCTGTTGTCCAGCATGGGTTTCCTTCCTCGAAAGAAATTATCCGGAAATGAAAGATAACTTATCAACTTGCAAGTCACCTCAGCAAATGGGCGCAGTTTTTAAGACCTATGGCGCAAAGATTGATAATTATGATCCAGCTAAAATTTTCACTGTTTCAGTTATGCCATGTACCTGTAAAGAATTTGAGTGTAACCGTGAAGAAATGAACAGCAGTGGATATCAAGATGTAGATGTTGCCATTACAACAAGAGAACTGGCTTATCTGATTAAAGATATGGGCATTGATTTTAATCACCTGCCAGATGAAGATTTTGATCAGCCAATGGGCATGTACACTGGAGCAGGCACTATTTTTGGTGTTACCGGCGGGGTTATGGAAGCGGCAATCAGAACGGGTTATGAATTGATCACAGGAAAACCAATTCCGGCAATTGATGTGACTGCTGTTCGTGGTAGCGATACTTTTCGTACGGCAACCTTACAGGTTGGAGACCTTGACTTAAAAGTAGGTATTGTAACAGGTCTTAAAAATGTAATACCGGTTCTTGAAGATATTAAAGCAGGCAAGCTTGACCTTCACTTTATTGAGGTAATGACATGTCCCGTGGGCTGTGTCAGTGGCGGTGGACAACCAAAACTTCTTCTTGATAGTGAAAGAGAAGCTGCTTATGAGGCAAGAACTAAGGGAACTTATGCACATGATGCTGAACTTCCAATTCGTAAATCTCATGAAAATCCGGCTATTGTGAAAATTTATGAAGAGTATTTACTGACTCCAAACGGGAAAGAATCGCATCATATGTTACATACCAAGTATTGTATCGGGGAAAATGAATTTAAAAAATAATTAATTGACATCATTGTAAAATATGAGGCTATTGAAAACTCTGATTGGATTGTCTTTTCTGCGGTGATATTTGTCACATGGACAATTCAAAAGAATTAAGTGAAATCACGAATCGATTTTACGAGTTTGAGACAGCCTCTTTTATGATTAAGATTAGAATTGCTTGAAAAAATGATAAACAGAGAGTGTGCCCATGAAAACAGTTGATAAAAGTGTATATTTTGATAATGCCAGCACATCTTTTCCAAAAGCTCCGGGAGTGGGTCATGCTATGGCGGAATATTTAGATACCAGAGGGTGTAATGTCGGAAGAGGAAATTATAAATGGGGATATGAGGTAGCAGAAACGGTTTATAAAACCCGAAAGAAGCTGTGTGAGCGATTCGGATTTAATCAAGGTTCAGACCCATCTAAAAATGTTGTTTTTACTTCGAGTGTAACAGAAGGGCTAAATCTGGTCATTAAAGGCTTACTTAAACCGGGAGATCATGTTCTGGTTAGCGGCATGGAGCATAATGCTGTGATGCGGCCACTTTATTTTCTTGAAAATCAGGGGATTGCCATGAGCGTTATGCCTTGCGATATCCTGGGAATGTTGCAGCTGGATAAAATAGAGCCATTGATTCAGAAAAACACAAAAGCTATTATTATGACCCATGGGTCCAATGTATGCGGAACAGTATTGCCCATTGAAAGGGTTGCCGATATTTGCTGTAAGCACAAGTTGAAATTTGTCGTAGACTGCGCTCAAACGGCAGGGATCTTTCCAATCAATATGGCGGAAACATCGATTGATGCCCTTTGTTTCACAGGACACAAGGGATTATTAGGTCCTCAGGGTATTGGCGGGGGCATTATGAAAGA
>JGI24143J45723_1000482_pt1 | contig 20554 bp, 22 predicted proteins | sample BarGraIncu00432A_FD_45723 | JGI IMG/M metagenome (IMG submission 45723) | reverse complement strand
TCTGTGTGTTTATACTCAGGGTGTCCTGGAGTTTTACTTCCATATTGCCTAAATCCTTTAATATCTTCAACACTTAAATCGTATCCAAAAACATTAAGTAAGGAATATATAAGCATGGAACCATGTCCTGCTGACAATACAAATCTGTCTCTATCTTCCCACAATGGATTCTTTGGATTGTGTTTCATTTGCTTTGCCCATAAAGTATATGCCATAGGGGCACAACCAAGAGGTAACCCTGGATGTCCCGAATTTGCTTCTTGAATAGCTTCCGCTGAAAGTACTCTTATTGTATTTATCGCCAAATTATCTATATTCATGTATTGCCCCCAATTTATTTATTTATTTATTTATTTATTTATTTATTGAATGTGTCATTATAATCTTTTAGAAATTTTTCTATACCACTATCAGTTAATGGGTGTTTAAGCATTGCTCTAATTACGCCTATTGGAACAGTTGCAATGTGAGATCCAGCTCTAGCAGCCGCTACAACATGTAATGGACTTCTTATGCTCGCAGCTATAATTTCTGTTTCAATATTATGAATTTCAAATATGTCAACTATTGTTTCAATTAATTCTAATGAATTTGTTGCTATATCATCAAGTCTTCCTAAAAATGGACTAACATACGTAGCCCCTGCTCTAGCAGCAAGTAGTGCTTGCGCTGCAGTAAATATAAGTGTAACGTTTGTCTTTATTCCCTCACTAGTTAAAATCTTTACTGCCTTAAGTCCTTCCCCAGTCATAGGAATCTTAACAATCATATTCTTATGGATTTTAGAAATTTCTCGTCCTTCTTTTACCATTTCCTCAGCCACAAGGCTTATAACTTCTCCACTTATTGGTCCATCAACAATGGCAGTAATTTCTTTAATTACCTCATTAAAATCCCTACCTTCCTTAGCTATAAGTGATGGATTAGTTGTAACCCCACAAATAACACCCATATCATTTGCTTCTTTGATTTCTGCAACATTCGCTGTATCTATAAATAATTTCATTTATTATTTCCTCCTCTAATTTAAATTAAGTCTAGCTATTTATACAGTATTTTAAATAATTTTTTATACTTATACATTTATGACCGTTTTCGCAATTTAATTCATATCATTATGATTACCACTTATTGTTTCGGATATATTCATCACATTACATTTATGTTTTCTTAGAAGTTACCCTATTAAAGGAAAAATATAGTGAGTAATTTAATGATATTAAACTATTTTATAATTACCTTTAATTTTTTAATAATCCCCGGATAGTCTACTTTTGAGAAATCTGTTACATCTATTTCAATCAGGTACCCTAGCTGAAATTTACTATAACCATTGAATTGTTAGTACATCATATCCATATGTTATAGATAATTCGTTTAATGTCCCATACTGTTTGTCGCTAAAGGGATAGTCGGAAATAATCTGCTTTCCCTTATTCATTTGAATACGCATCATACTGTAATAGGAACCCCAGCTTTCACTTTCCAGATTTTTTTTTCTTTAAATCATCATATCCATATTGATCAAATAATTTTTCTTTCAAATCATCCTGTGATATGATTGCAAACTCCCCACATGCCTCAATAATCTGATTGGCCAAATAAGATTTACCCGTTGCAGGGTATCCTGCTAGCAGTATCATTGTTTTTTTCATATTCGGTTACACCTCTTTCCTCTTTTTTATAAAAAAACGGTATTAGAAATGATAATATCTAATACCGTTTTTTTGTAAAGAAATAAATTGTAATCTGTAATTTTTAATATTATGGTCTCTGCATAGACGGGTTTGCCCTTGGCTTTATTCTGTTGTTTGATCTGTCCTCACGTTTCGCTTGTAGGAATTAACTTGGTATTATGATTTGGTTTTTCTCACGCCGTTTTCACCACCTCGTAAACGTCAATTTTAGTGCTGAATGCAAGGAGCCATACAAACTCTCGGCAATTTGGGCGATTTCTTTATTGAATTGTTAAATAGTGTTTATTTATTACAAGCACTGTAATGATATGAAAATCACTTTGTCCTCTTATAATAATTCTCCGCCTTATTCTTATCGCCGCTGCCTTTGTAATGAGGATATCCCGGATACGGATAGATCGGTATGGTTCGACCATTATTCTCAGGAATCGCATCCTCTATAATCAGCTCTTCCGGTACAACATCATTTTTGACCCAATTTTCTAATGTCTTTATGAAATCATGTCTGACAATAAAACGGCCGCTGTTATGGCCGTAACCAGGAATTAAATAAAGTCTTACATAATCATCCAATTTGTCTCCAAATTTGGCCTGAAGGCTCTCGTAATAATCTATCGTACTTACAGGCGTTATGACTTCATCTTCCATTCCGTGCAAAATGATCAGCTTTCCGCCTCTTACCTTGAAAGCGGAAATATCAGGATTTGTTGCATCAAGCAATTCTGATGCTTCTATTATCTTTTCCTTACATTTTTCCACATCAAAATCATTTGTATCAAACGAGGGATCTCTCATGATTATATACTGTACTGTATCCGATCCCATCCGCATCATTTCCCCGTCTGTTTCAAAAGGTGAAGAAGTATAAAGCGAATCAAGGCCTATACCGAGATAAGTTAAATATCCGGGGATCTTTCGGACACCGTTTGAAACCGGATATGGTAAATACATATCATCCGTCAAAGCACGGAGACCCTTGATCTGAGCCGGCGTCAATTTCAAAGCCAGTTTTTCAAATATTTCCCCTTTTCGCTCCAGAGCATATTTCCAATCATTTACATCTCCATCGCAAACATCTGAAGCAACTTGTTTAACATACGCTCTGTCGTCAGGAGAAAGCCACGCTGCTCCGTTGTCTTCCAAAAGGGTCTTTCTTACAAAGAAATCCTTAATGCCTTTCGTAAGAAGATTAACACCGGGGAAAAAGCATATGACACCGTTATAATCCTCGGAATATCTCTGTACTACTTCCAAAGCCTCTCTGCCGCCTTCAGATCCACCGAAGAAATATGTCATTTCCGGCAGCTTACCGTGCAATTCACTTACCAGGAAAGCGGCTGCCTCTCTGGTCTTTTTCAAATGCTCAAAGGCATGATTTCTCAACACCTCCGGATTCAACGCCCATGAAGCGTCCCATTCAAATTTAACCTTATGCCCGCTGTCTGTACTGCACACTGCATATCCGTCAGACACAAGTGTAGGATCTTCCATTGTTCTTCCATATACATAGGTCTTTACTTTTTTAGCATGTATATCAGCAAATGAATTCAGATGACACGGTCTGATGATACCGTTGAAACCGCCGCCGCCGATCTGGATCAGCTTACCGTTCCAATCATCCGGAACAGCTACCTCAAAGCAAATATTCGTAGCTTCCTTATCACAGCCGTGTATAGCGCCCTGAATACTGACAAAGCCCTTGGTGTGATATATCAAATGATCGGGATCATATTCAAATTCACAGCTGTGTTCACCTTCCGGTACATACTTCACTGAAGTGATGGTGATCCCGCCGTTCGGAAGTGTCAAAATAGTGTTGTCATACTTCTCCATTAAATCCTTCATCGTATTAATTAACATAATCTCTATTTCCTTTCAAACATAAAACTATTCAGTTTCTTCCTATAATAAAATATTTAGTATTTACTAAATATTTTCCGCATTTCCTCTGAATCCGGAACAGATGTCTGTGCACCCTTTCGTGTAACTACGACTGATATCTCTGTAGCAAAGCAATTATACCAAATCAACTGTAAGACTATTCCCCTGAGTTCCTTCATGCAGGCTACTCTCACATCTCGTTTAAATTTCTTAACATAAGAACCGGTTAAAAATCAGCCTTTGATTCCCGATGATGCAATACCTTGAACAAAATACTTCTGTAATGCACCGAAAACAATCAGACTGGGAATCAAGGACAAAACAGACATTGCAAAGGTTGCACCCCAGTCGCTCTTCGAGCTGGAATCCAAAAACAATCTCAATCCCAATTGAACCGTGAAATTCACGGGTTTATTAAGATAAACCATCTGGCTGAGAAAATCATCCCATGTCCACAAAAAAGTAAAGATTGCTGTGGTGATCAAGGCAGGCGTCGCCAAAGGGAGAATGATATTCGAAAATACCGTTTTCACACTGCATCCGTCTATAGTTGCCGCCTCATCAAGAGATGTAGGAATTCCACGAATAAACTGCAGGATCAAGAAAATAAAGAATCCATCTGTCGCCAAAAACTTTGGTATTACAAGCGGCAGGATCGAACCGATCATACCGAAGTTGTTAAACACGATATAGCGGGGAATCAATACTACATTCACCGGCAGCATAACAGACATCAGCATCAAAGCAAACGCTATTGTTTTCATACGGAACTTCAAACGGGCAAAGGCATAAGCTGCCATGGTGCAAGAAATCACATTTCCTAAAACCGCTAACAAGGAAAGAACAATCGAATTGACAATAAAGCGCATAAAGGGAGTTCCCTGGACACCGGCAATACCCTGAACATAATGACTGAAGTCAAATTTAGACGGAATGAACCATATTTCGGAAAAAATCATATGTGCAGGCTTTAAAGAACTGCCAACCAGCCATAAAACCGGATATATCATTATAAAACCGATCGTAAGAATTATGGCATGTCGAATTATTTTTTTCATAAAATTTTACCTCCGTCTTCATAATGTACCCAATATTTACTGCTGCCGAAAACGATCAGGATAAAGACACTTATCAATAATACCAAAAGCCATGCCATAGCGGATGCGCTGCCCATGTGCAACCAGGCGAAACCTTCAAGATAAAGAAGAAGAGAATAAAGCATCGTGGAATCAAGAGGGCCGCCGGTACCTCCGCTGATAATATAGGCCGGTGTGAAATTTTGTAAACCCATGATCGTCTGCATAATTAAATTGAATAAGATCAGGGGACTCAAGTGGGGTAAGGTAATGTAGAAAAACTGACGAACCTTTCCGGCACCGTCAATAGCAGCAGCCTCATAGTGCTCTTCCGGCACCTGCTTCAAACCGGACATGAAAATAACCATAGAGGAGCCGAATTGCCAAAAAGTCAACACCACCAAGGTATACATCGCAAACCGAGGATTATTGATCCAATCCGGAAGATTGTGTAAACCTAAATATCCAAGTACCTTATTAAAAAGTCCTTCTTTATTGAACATATTACGCCACAAAATCGAAATTGCTACGCTGCCCCCGAGCAAAGAAGGAAGATAATATAAAGTACGATAAAAACCCAAACCACTGATTCCTTTATTAAGAAGCAAAGCTACTCCCAAAGCGCATATCAACTTTAAAGGAATAGAAGCTACTATATATATAAAAGTAAGTTTAAGAGAATTTAAAAAGACCGTATCATTAAACAAATTAATATAATTTTCAAATCCTACCCATCTGGGAGCTGATAATAAATTATAATTCGTAAGGGAGAAATAAAAGGACAATACCATTGGACCGATCACCATGAGAGCCATTCCTAATATCCATGGAAAAAGGAAAAAAAACGCATCACCGTTATGGTGAAATTTAGCCTTAGTATTTTTAGGAACCGATACATAATTAGATTTCTTCATAAAATACCCCTTTCATTAAGTTAAGCCAAAAACTATTTTGATCTCTTTACATAAGAAATCAGCTATAGTTTCAGATGAGGATATAAAATCCTCATCTGAATGCTAACAGAACATCTTAAAGATTCATTACAACTATAGATTTTTCAATTACTATTTGGCCCTATCAAAAATCTTGTTTGCGTCAGCAGCAAAGGTTCTGCAAGCATCTTCAATAGAAGTCGTACCAAAAGCGATAGTCTGAGAAACTGTCAAGAACTTAGCTCTTGCCTCAACATAGCCTTGCGGTGTGAGTCCATCCATCGAACTATAGTTTTTACTTGCATAATCAATGAAATCATTCATGCGAAGGTCTGTAGCGTTAAGGAACGGAATCATTTCTTTTCTGAACTTTGCATTAACCTGAACTCCGCGCTCATAACCTAAAGCCTTCGCACTGTCAAGATCATTGGCAATATAATCGATAAATTTAACAGCTTCGTCCGGATTCTTTGACTTAGAGGACACACAGATGAACTGGCTCGGCTGTACAAAGCCGCCTGCTCTCTTTTCATTTTTCTGATGCGGGAAAGCGATCAATGCGATCTTATGGCCACGATTTTTCATTACGCCTTCATAAGTTGCTACCTTATTGGTAGAGTTGATGTCCATTGCAGCAGTTCCAAGAGAAAGTCCACGATTTTCCATCTGATAGCCTTCATTAGCAGTAACTTCTGCCGGAGGAACACCTTTTCCTTTTCTCAGATCGTCCCACATTTTAAACCATCCAGCATAATATTTTTCAACACCGGCTGTTAAGTGACCATCTGTGAATTCAGGAATACCATACTGTCTTACCCACATCTCAGCAAAATTCATATCTCCATTGCAATCGGAGCTGCCATAATATTTTCCGCCTGATTTCTCGTGGATCTTAACGCAGGTATTGTAGAAATCTTCCCATGTCCAATCGTTGCTGGGCAGATCAATACCCAATTCTTTAAAGATATCAACATCGCAGAGAATACCGGATGCCAGTGAACCTGTGGGGAAGCCATATTGCTTTTCGTTGGCAGAGCCATACTTCAACATCAACTTATCGATATCATTAACATTGAGTTTTCCCTTATCGATATAAGGCTGATAACTCAGAGCAGCTCCATTTGAAATGTAAGTATTGACCGAAAAAAGATCTACTGTAAAAAGGTCGGGAGCACTACCGGCGGACATTTGTACGTTTAACTTATCAAAGTAACCGTCGTAGTTACCGAATTCCGGTTCAATGGTAATTCCGGGGTTTTTTTCTTCAAAGATTTTAATGGCTTTCAATGTCATATCATGGCGTACCTGCGAACCCCACCAGTTATAGCGAAGTGTAACCTTTTTAGCTCCCGGTGTTTGCTTAGTGCTGCCGGCTGATGAAGTAGCTCCCCCGGAAGAACAAGCACTCATCAAAAGAGATGGAAGAATTGCAAAACAACAAATGATATAAGATACTTTTTTCATGATTTGCCCCCTTTAATAATTTTTTTATTTATGGGGATATCCCCAATAATTTATGCCCACCACATTTCGGTTTTTCCTTTAAAAATAATACAATCTTTCAATAATTTCAATGCCTTTTCCAGACCTTCAAAGCGATCCATCAGGCTATCTTCATGTTCAATGCTGATTACATAATCGTAGCCAATCATGCGCAGCGCTGAAATGATATCCTTCCAATAAGCAGCATCATTTCCATAACCCACTGTACGGAAAATCCACGATCTGTTCAATTCATCACTGTAATGTTTTGTGTCCAACACACCGTTAATTGCCGTATTAATCTTATCGATTTTTACATCTTTTGCATGCACATGATAAATTGAATCTTTCAGTTCTCGGATGACTGCTATAGGATCCATTCCCTGCCAAAGCAAATGACTCGGATCAAAATTGACTCCTATCTCTGGTCCTACTGCATCACGAAGTTTCTTCAGCGTATACGTATTGTAAACCATAAATCCGGGATGCATTTCTAACGCAATTTTTGTCACACCGTTTTCACGTGCGAATCTTGCAAAATTACTCCAGTATGGAAGTAACACGTCATTCCACTGATAGTCAAGTATCTTTAAATAATCATCTGGCCATGAACAAGTCACCCAATTGGGGAACTTTGCATCAGGCTGATCACCCGGACAGCCCGAAAAACAAGTAATTGTATCAATTCCCATTTCTCCCGCCAGTCTTACCGCATCACACATGTCCATATGAAACATTTCAGCCAGTTTCTTATCCGGATGTATAGGATTTCCATGACATGCAAAAGCACTAATAGAAAGTCCATAGGAAGACACAGTTTCTTTAAAATTCTTCAACTGCTGTTTGTCAGAAATCAACTTACCTGCATCTGCATGAGCTTTTCCCGGATAGCCACCGCAACCGATTTCAACCATCTGAATTCCCAGATCACGATAGCATTTCAATGCCTCAGCCAATGGTTTGTCCTGAAGCATATTAGCAACAATACCTATCTTCATCAGTTACTCCTCCTTCTAACACCATTAAAAGTATTTATAATTTTAACCATTTGCCAGTCTGGGCACTCTCGAACAACTTATCACAAATCTCCATCTGATGCAGTCCGTCTGCAAATGTTGCAAAAGGATTGGCCGGAGTTTTACCGCGGATTGCATTATAGATAGCAATAAAATTCTGTTTAAAGGCATCCGGAAATCCTTCCATATGACCTGCCGGATAACTGATAATTGATGCTGTATCTGCATGTGCCTGCTTCGGGTCTTTGGTAAGAATCCGATTTGCCTCATCACGGCAGCCAATATACAAGTCACTGAGCTTTTCATTATCCCATTCCACAGATATTTTTGAGCCGGATACAGATAATGTTGTTTGATTTCTTTTGCCTGCAAAAATTGTTGAAATCACAGCATTTCCGATTGCTCCTCCGTCAAAACGAAGCATAATGTATGCCAGATCCTCTGTATCAACATCGATCTCATTATATCCTTCAGGAGTTATCTGTTTTCTCTTTGGAAAAACATTTTTAAACTCCGCAAAAACTTCTGTAACCTTCTGTCCGATTACATACTCAGCCAAATCAATCCAATGTGACCCAATATCAGAAATTGCACGAGTTTTCCCCGAATTTTGGGAAATAATCCGCCAGTTAAAATCCGTATCATATAAAAGCCAATCCTGCAGATATCCTCCATGAACGGTATAGATGTTTCCCAGTTCGCCATCCTTGATCATATTTCTCAGATTATGAGTAGCTGGATAGTACCTGTTATGAAAATTGATTGCATGTACCAGGCCGCTCTTCTCAGCTGCCTCAAGCATGATCTTGGCTTCTTCTGCGTTTCTTGCCATTGGTTTCTCACAAACCACATGGATCCCACGTTCAAAAGCATAAAGTGAGATTTCCATATGTGTATTATTTGGTGTGCAAATATGGATACAATCAGGTTTGCATACTTTGATCATCTCTCGATAATCAGCGAAATAATTCGGAACATCCAGCTTTTCTGCTTTTTCTTTTGCACCAACACCATCTACGATTGCAACAACATCTACATGCGGGACTCTTTTTAATGCTTCTACATGTGCCTCACCAATAAAGCCAACACCAATAACGCCTACTTTTAATCTGTTCATTATATGCCTCCCGATTTTTGTTTTGTATTCTCAGCAAAAAATCAGTTTTATACCCTCTGCCAAGAAAAATTAATCGACTCCGCTGCTCTGTTGAAACACATTGTAACCGGAAAAGAAATCCTTAATCTGACGAAATTCTTCTGTAAAGTTTTTAGGAATTTCTGCCTCTATTGTAAGAGTTCCGGAATAGCCTGCTTTTTCCAGAGCTTGAAAATAAGGAACATAATCATAACCATCCGTCTTCTTGGGATAATATCGCTGAGGATAAGACAGAGGATTGTCAATATGGACATGTTTTATAAACTCTCCATATTTGACAATATTGTCGAAAGAATCTCCGGATCCTACCATATGCCTTAAATCACACATGGTAAACAGATTTTCTTTCTTTAACAGTCTGCATACATTCACCGCTTCCTCAATTGTGTTGATAAAATTACTGTACTTAGGTCCAAGCGGTTCAAGCAATACTGTAATTCCATTTTCTGCAGTTATCTCGCAAAGTACTGCAAGTAATTTGCAGAATCGTTCCTCTGCAGCCAAATGATCTGTTCCTGATATGAATCTTGCCTTTCCATTTCCCAGAATCAGCATTTTGGCTTCCAACTGTCCCATTCTGAAGCAGGATTTTTTCATGAATTCCTGAAACTCAAACCAGTTAAAGTCATTCGTTTCAAGAATTGGCTGATCGTATGGCAGTGCTCTTGCAAACACATCTGTTGTAAGATCACTGTCTGCCCATCTGCTTTTGAACTTTTTAAAATCCATATCACTAAGTCCGGCAAATTTCACTGAATCAAGTTCTGCAAAATTATAGCCGGCATTTTCCATATCATAAAAATTTTCTACTTTTCCAAATGCACCAATCTTAACCTGCATTTTATTTTGCTCCCTCATTCCCGTGTATCTGTTCTTTACCTTGCAATACCAGTGAGGCTGCTCCTAAAAGTGCAGCTTCATACCCCAGTGGAGTAGCAACAATTTCGATATCCTGCATTGGTTTAAAGGTGTACTTTTCAATTGCAGATCTAATCCCCGGCAACAGAAGATCTAAAGAGGCTGCAACTCCACCTCCAATAATCACTGCCTGCGGATTCAGTATATTGACGCAATACGATATTCCCTTTCCAAGATACTCTCCGGTCTGTTCGAAAATCTGAACAGCAATCTTATTCCCGGATTTAGCCAGGTATGCACAACCTGAGGCATCTTGTTTCTGTAATGCCGTGTTAAAAGCTTCCCCAAATGACGGTTCTTTCCGCACTCTCTTTTCTATTGCCTTGCTGATGGCAGTTCCTGAACCGTGTGCTTCCAGACAACCGGCTTGCCCACATGGACAAATGTCCGGGTCGTCGTACTCGACTTTCAAGTGTCCAAATTCTCCAGCAAAGCCATTCATACCCTTAACTAGCTTCGAATCGTTTACAACAGCTCCACCAACACCGGTACTTACTGTCATCCAAATATAATTCTCATATTTTTTGCCGATCCCAAAGAACTGTTCACCTATTGCACAGGCGTTGACATCATTTTCACAAAATATACTTATAGAATGAAACATATCGGAAAGATAAGCAGATACCTGAACATTTTCCCATTTTTCATAAGGGGCATTGATCAATATTCCTTTCTCGCTGTTTACAATGCCAGGCAATGTCACTCCTATTCCAGACAATGCACGCTCATCTATATTCAATTGTTTTAATAGATTCCGCAGTACACATGCACAGTAATCCAGATGGGCATAAATGTCTGAAGTATTTGTGGAAAACTTTTCTTTCTTGTATATGTTTCCTTTTTCGTCTACTACTGCTACAATTGTTTTTGTTCCACCAATGTCAAGCGCGCCAATATACAATCTCTGCAACCTCCGTTTCTCCTGATGTACTACGCCCATCGCCAATACGACAGGTGTCTTTGATTTAACCTCTTTTATTAGTACTTCTCATTACTTGCCCGCATATACTGAGACATTGTGTGTGCAAGAATGAGGTGAATGTCTTCAACAATACCGTAATTCATGGATTTGATAACAATGGAAAGATCAGACATGTCAATAAGCTTTCCGTTTTTATCACCCACGATACATACTGTCTTGGCACCTGCTTTTTTTGCATAACGATGGCCCTCCAAAAGGTTGCCGGAATTACCGGAAACGGAAAGGGATACAACCAGGTCACCCACTTCAAGCAGATTCTTCAGCTGCTCCACAAAAGTCTGATCATAGGCACAATCATTACCGTAAGCACTGAATACCGCACTATTATCTACCGGTGAAAATATCTTCAATCTTTTAGAATTTTCCGTATTAATACCTTTGCCAAAGTCACAAACCCAATGAGATGCAGCAGCTGCACTTCCGCCATTTCCTAAAACAAATACATGTTTTCCGTTCTCTCTTGCTTCATTCAGCAAAGCGTACAGCTTTTCAATTTCTTCTCTGCTGATTTGATCCATTGTATTCCTGAGTTCTGCACTGTAATCGTCAAAAAACATTTCTATCCCTCCAAGTTTAGTTATTCCCAAATATTCTTCTTATTCAGGTGTATACTCTGATTTATCATCATCCATGACATCATATCCTGCTCTCATATACAGATCGAGCTGCGGTGGTGTTGCGATACCAAGTGTTACAAAATCTTCTGTATTCTCAGCCGGATTTCGGGTTCCATGCAGAACACCTGGAGGCGCAAATACGATATCACCTGTTTCTACAGGAATCCATTTATCATAAAGATAGCACTCTCCTTTTCCACTATGAATGATCAGGATTTCTTCAGAAATCGCATGATTATGTGGTGCAAACTCTTTTCCAGGCTTATGAAAACCAACTGCAATATTCGCTCCGCGGCATCCCATCTTTGGATTTAATGCGAAAATTACGTCATGCCCATTTGGCATAGTCCATACTTCTCCTCCACTGATACTGAATTTGCCGCCATATTTCATTACATACTCTTTTTTTGTCATAATATAACCTCCTAAAATTATTTAATATAGAATTTACAGCATAAACAGATTGTATATTATAACGATTACATCTTGTAACAAACCGTAATCGATACATTATACCTATTTGTTACAAGATGTATCAAACCCATATCCATCCGAGTTATAATCAGAAAGGAAAAAGCACAGGGTTTCAAAACGCTTTTCAGCATTCTTCAATGGGAAGACTGTTATTTAAATGTAATAACCGCTTTAATTGCCGAACCGGATGCAATATCATCAAAAGCTTTCAGTGCGTCTTTATATTCATATACAGTAATAATCTTTTTCAGATCATTCTGTAATTTATTAAGGACATCAACAACCACAGATGTTCCATCTGTTTTTAAATGCGGGTATGGACCCTTGGCACCTACTATCGTAAGTTCTTTCCTCATAATCTGCAGCGGTTCAAAATTAGTGATATTACCATGATATACGCTACCTGCTACGATTCGTCCGCCCAGGCGGACTGCCTGAAATGCATCTAACAAAACAGCGGGGGCACCCGTTGCCTCGATAATTACATCTACACCATCCACTCCGACTGCTTCTTTCACCTGTTCAAGCCAGTTATCATCATTGCGATCAATGACTTCAATCAATCCGGTTTTCTTTACTTGTTCCAGACGAGTTTTACTCCTGTCTGTTCCTATAACCACTCCTGCTCCCATATTCTTCAAAACCTGAGAGGCAATAAGACCAATCGGACCAAGCCCAAACACCAGTACCGTATCACCCGGTTTGATATTTGCTCTCATTGCAATGTGGAACGCACAGTTGGTCGGCTCCAGCAATGTCGCAGTAATATCATCGAGAGAGGATGGGATCTGGCTTAAAAAGCTATAAGAAGGAGTATTCAATACAAGTGTTTCACTCGAAAATCCTCCCGGCAGAAGTGCGTCATTCATACTTCTGCAATAATTCTGAAGCCCATTCCTGCAATTCCAACACTGACCGCACGTCTTCGCCAATTCACTGGCTACACGCATCCCGTTTAGGATTCCATTGTAGTTTTTTCCCGCATCCAGGACAACGCCTGAAAACTCATGTCCAAAATAGTGTTCGTTTGCTAAAGGCCTTCTTCCAGTAAACAATGCCAAATCACTTCCGCAAATACCGCAAGCGCTTACGTCAATTTTTATGGTTTCCGGCTGTAAATCCACACTTACACAATTTTCCTGTAATTCAAGCTTTCCTTGTGCAAGCAAAGCAACTTTTCTCATACCTATACCTTCTTTTTTTTTATATTTATCTGATTTTTAGTCGAACAGAGAACGAACGAATTTTAATCCTCGCTCCATCTGTCCATCTGCTTCTTCAAAAGTATCAAACCACTGTTTCCACGGATAAAGTCCGAATATCTCAAAAGAACAATACTCAGAGAATTTGATTTCCTTCAAGGCCTGTGCCACCGATGCAAAATCGAAATGTCCCTCTCCCGGCGCCTGCCGATTGGAATCTGCCAGATGTAGATTTGCAAGAGTATGACCATATTTTCGGATTTCTTCAGCCGGGTTGACCTCTTCAATATTCATATGGTAAGTATCTGCCATCGTTCTAACATTAGGATGATCTACCATCTCTGTAAATTCCACTGCCTCTTTCAGTGTATTTAAGAAGTTGGTCTCATACCGATTGATAGCTTCCACTGCCAAAATAATATCTTTTTTCTTCGCATATTCACCACAGGCATGAATAACCTCTGCCATGCATTTTGTAACAACCGCTCTATCCTGTCCCGGTTCAAAGGATCTGGTCTTTCCGCCGCTGCCAATAATAACGGTCCTCGCCTCCACGTCAGATGCAACATCAATAATCTTACAAATATACTCTGTGCATTTCTTCATTTCAGCTTTATGTGAAGTGGAAAGCTTTACACTTCCGTCAAAAATATAATGCAGCGCACTACAAGGAATTCCGGCGGAATGCAGCCATCTATTCACCTCCTTACGTCTCTCCATCGATGTTTCAACCGGGATATGCAAAGCAGCCGTCAATTCTACAGCATCATACCCCAGTTCTGCTGCTCTGAAAATAATTTTTTCAAGATCGGACATGCCATATACGGCGGTACATAAGCTTGTTTTCATTTTATCCTTCTCTTTTCTATTTTATTTATAGAAACGTAATCGATTACTTTTTGTAGAAACGTAATCGATTACTTTCTATATTTTTATAGTAACGCATTTTTTTTCTTTTGTCAACCTAAATATTAGTTAATTTTCACAATATTTTTTGTTTATTTTATGCATATTCTACAATTATGCTCTTTGTTTTGCCTAAAGTTTTGATTTTTTCTCTTTTATCGCTATGTATAATAAAATATACTGTAATCCATTACTTTGCATTCAAGGAGGAGATCTATTGATTACTATAAATGACGTAGCTAAAGCACGGGTCTTTGACAGTTGAATAGATAAAAACCCCCGTAAGCCTTATACAGGCTTGTTTTTTGTCAAATTCTATATAATTATAACGCACACTACGTGATTTTCCCCAATATTTTTTGTTTGTTCTATGCATATTTTACAATCATTTTTTATTATGCACTTCATTTTGCCCAAAGTCTTGATTTTTTCTTCTTTTATCGCTATGTTATAATTAATATGTTATAATAAAATGTAATAATTAAAATGTAACTGCAATCCTTTACTCTTACATTCAAGGAGGAAATCTATTGATTAATATAAATGACGTAGCTAAAGCAGCTGGTGTCTCAACTGCCACTGTCTCGCGTGCTTTGGATAATAAAAGTTCTGTAAAGCCAAAGAACCGTGATGCAGTTCTGGCAGCGGTTCATCAATTGAATTACAAGCCGAATGCTCTGGCAAGACAAATGCGTACCCAAAAGACCCACTCTGTTATTGTGACAGTTCCAGATATCAGAAACACATTTTTCTCCGAGGTCATTTTCGGCATTGAGCAATGTGCAAATGAACATGATTATCAGGTTCTAATCGCTGACATTCGCGGCCAGTCCGATGCGGAAAAATACTATTTTCAGGCGATCCAGCAGCGTTCAATTGACGGTATTATTTCCCTCTCCGCCAATGTTGCCAAAAGTCTCATTGAACAGGTTGCCAAAAAATACCCGATTGTAGTGGCGTGCCAGTTTCTTGATAATTACAATGTGCCAAACGTAACGATCGATAATATTCGTGCAGCGGAATCCATTACGAATCATTTAATTCAATTAGGACATCGCAAGATTGCTCATATCACCGGCAGATCATCTACTGCCCTTGTTTATCGTGACCGTTTAAACGGATATATATCCGCACTTGCAAAGCACAATCTGTCTATTGATCTGCAGCTTGTAAGATATGGAGACGCTTCTGTTCAAAGCGGTTACGATAATATGAAAATGCTGCTGGAGCTTGATGATACGATCACGGCCGTATTTGCTGCCGGCGATGCTATGGCCTTAGGTGCAATCAGGGCTTTAACGGATTCTGGACTGCGTGTGCCGGAAGACTGTGCTGTTGTCGGATTTGATGATATTGACATCTCGACATTTTGTAGACCCTCTCTCACCACAGTTCGACAGCCAAAACATCTGATCGGCGAAACCGCCTTTAAAACCTTGCTTAAATTGATGAATCATGAACCTCTTGAAACTATTCAGGTTGTTCTGGATTATGAGATTATCATCCGAGAAAGCTGTGGCTACCAGCAGCATAAAAAGGAAATGGAACAACTATAAAAGGTATTGTGGCTTTAAGTACAGATATCTATAAAAAGAGCCCTCTCTGCATCGTGAAAATCAAGTAACAGAAATGGCTATACTGCGGCTTCGGTTTCTTTTTCTGGCTCAAATTCGTAAACCGCGTATCCTCCGTCAGCAATTACCCAAAGTGCTGGGGTTCCCGTTCTTCCAGTGCATCAAAGATGAAATCCACAGCATTTTTAAATGATTCGTCATCCTCCCTGACTTCCATGGCATTGATCATTTCTACCAGCGAATCCTCCTATGATTGACTAAAGATTGGTTAAATGATTAGATAAACATTAGATAATAATCAGATAAAACCAATCAAATTATCTAATTTTTTTAACCAATACCCAATTAGCTATTAAAAAATTTTCTTAATTAATACCTTGGTTAAATCTTGGTTAATCTTAGTTTAACCAATGTTTTTAATCAATACTTAGTCAATATCCAGTATGATTTTTGTTGATTGCCAGTGTCTGTTGTTATAATTCACTCACGTTTAATTAGCAAGAAAAATCTGTTTACAGCTTCTTCTATGGCGTCGGACCTCATTACTCGCATTTGTAATGAAGTGGAGAAGTTCTGTTTGATCATACTATTCCTTCTTATTTGAATAAGAAATAAAAGTATTACTAAGTACTACCTTTATTAATTGTAAGGTAATAAACATTATTACTTTTATTACCTTATATCTATACTGAAACCTTAAATATATTACAATAAGTGCATTTGCGAATTATTGTAAACATAAAATAATTAAGATATATTTATAGTTATATTAGGTTTACATTAAATGGAGCATTCACATATAGGCGGAGACTAATTTGCAATGTGCAAAAAATGCACATTGCTTTTTTCATAAAAAAATAGAGCCAGCAGATAAAAATCCGCGGGCTCCATATTTTTCTATGCTATAGCAACTATACTAGCATTAGTAGAAACTATTTTGGCGTCTTTCTTGCCAGTTAAACTACCATTTGCTGATGCAAAAATGTTGTTTGTTATTACTAAATCCATTAGTGCATTTACCTCAGCTTCTGTTACAGTTGGTACTCCAGACTCGTCAGCTCTAATGTCATCCACAGTTAGATTGAAATATTTCCCTTCAATACTTGTCAAAAACCTCATTACTAAATTATGCATATTACTTGTCCCCCTCTTTAAATTCTTTAATTTTAATATTTAAGTTTCGCTTAGGCAAACTAGTTAGAAGTTAAACTATACTGATCTTGTCTATCAAGGCCGAATAGTGGAAAAGTCTTCATATCAGAAATAAGTTTCCCTACTGCAAAAACATCTGCGTCTAATGCGTCAACCTTTATGTTGCCCATTGTTTTGGTAATAAATTTGTCTTTGCCGTTTTCATCAATCCCTGTTTGCATTGTAAGTTTTAATGAACTTGCTACCTTTGTAGATAAAATTGCCATTTTAATTCCTCCTTTTAATTTGTTTTCATTTACTATATATGCTGGTTAAGTATTTTGTGCGGAGATTCTTAAATATATCTTTTTACATAAGTTTCTTTAATTTTCCAAGGGCTTTTTTCTTTATCCTTGCGAAGTAATGGTAGCTTTTATCACTATCACAAGCAATTTCTCCAAGCGATTGCCCCTCAATATAAAACCTTTCTAATATTGAACGCTCAAAGGGCTCAAGGGTATCTAGAGAAAGATATAATTTTTTCACCTCCTATGAGAATAGGTAAAGCTCCGATATTTATACCTCGGCTTTTTCCCCTCTCCCAAACTGTACGGGCGACTTTCATCGCATACAGCTTTCCCACGTTTCTATGAAGTTTAAACATATTTACATTGCTTATTTCTAAGATACTAAATCAATCAAATTTTTAACTCTTTTATGGAATTTTTTATTAGTCATCGTTAATAGTTTTTCTGGTGTTTTACCATGTAGTATTCTATGTTCTTCTACACTTAACACGCACAAGTTAATAAACGTATCTTTCCCGTTTTTACTACGTGGTGTTTTATGATGACAATGATATTCTTCAACAGGCACAAAATTACCCGACAAATAACTTTTACCACTGCAACTACTATATTTGCTTATTCTAAACTCACAGTATTTACTGCTTTCTTTAGAACATTTCGCACTTTCCACTAGATATTTTATGTCTTCTAGCGAAACACCAGGTTTATGATTTTTCTTCTCTCCATAATCATAAGGATTAGGTCTATTCACTTTACCTCTACTTGCATGCGTTACTGTACTATCCCAATTAGCCCAATTTAGTTCCACTATTGGTGTTTTACTTTTTTCATGCATATAGTATCCAGTTTTCCCCCAACTTCTATATTTACCATTCATAGAGTTATTTTTAATTTCTTGATTAGTTGTATACGTAGTTTTACCCTCCATTGTATTATAAAATTTCTTGTAAATTCGCCAACCTAATTTCCCAAAATCTAAATTAAATCTGTTCATTCCTCTAAAATAATTATGCAAACCTATTACGTAAATATTCCAATCCATTATATTTTCATATTTGGGTGATTTCTTAATTGCATTCAATTTCTTTCTACACTCATCAACAATTATATCAGCTTTATTTACTGGAATATCATTTACACATTCCATATTTCTAGCTTTATTATACTTATTTTTCACTTTCCTTAAACTAAAGTTATATCCTAGATATCTCATTTTATCCTTATTCAAATCATATATTTTTGTTTTGGCTTCATTAATCTTCAGTTTTAAGTTTTTAGTTAAATGTTTACTCACACTATACTTAAACTTTTCAGCATGCTCCTTACTTTCGCATAAAATAAGAATATCATCAGCATATCGTACATGAATACCAATTTTTAAATTAGTCCTTCTTATATTTCTACGCTTATTGCTTATATTAACAAGACTACTATCTTCCTTTTTATGCCAATCATCTCCTTGGTCTCTCAACCAAACATCAAATCTATGCAAATATATATTAGATAGTAAGGGCCCTAAAATACTGCCTTGCGGACATCCTTTTGGGTCATAAATCTTACAACCTTTTTCAAAGTATCCTTTTTTAATGAAGCGATATATATAATTCAATATTACTTTATCTTTAATACCAATACTCCATAACTCCCTATACATTACATCAGCATCCAATGTTCCAAAATAGTCTTCCATATCAACTGATAATATATAAGGCATTGTTGTACACTGGTTTTTAACTTTAGCTATCGCATTATGAGTAGATACTTGTTCTCTAAATCCAAATGAACTAGGAACAAATTTAGTTTCGCAATAAGGCTCTAAAACTAACTGTATACACTTCTCAACTAGTTTATCCCACACACTACAAATACCGATTGGTCTTTTCTTTCCATTGCCCTTGGGAATATATACACGTTTTACATAATCCATTTCCTTGTTATATAATCTAACTCTAACTATTGCCGATAATTCGCTAAAACATCGCTCCGTTAAAGTTTCATAGTTTGAACCATCGGGACCCTTAGTCATACGACCCTTGCTTTTCCCCAATTGTCTCACTGCTAACATTACATTCTCTTCCGAGCAAACTAATTCATGTAAATTACGCATATCTATCTCATTGTTTTGGAACTTTTCAAACCTTTTTTTCATATCTACATAATAAATATTGTTTGTACTCATAGGAGGCTTCACCTCCTTTCTGTACGAATAGTCTCTTTCATCTAATTTGGCGAATTAGAATTTACAAAAATAATTTTATATACTAAAACGTCTAAGGCCCTTTCCTTTACCATATTTCTTGATATGATATCCAAACGGTACTACGGCCCCTCTGTTAGTATTAGTAAGTCTCAGTATCCATAGGATATATTGGCTCCTATGCTGGACTCAGAAATATCAGTTAACTAATAGTAACCATTGCCTAGACAACTATTCTACTAGCCTAGAAAGCTTATCACCACTACTACGCAGCGTTTTCGCTAACTAAAAAGGTCGCACCATAGGCGATCACCTCATCTTCTAAGGTAAATTCATAATTTTCTGCAGTATCAAAATCTAGCATATCATTGTTTGGAACTTCTCTAAAATGCTTTATCTGTCCTTTTAAGAGGGCTTTGAAGTTCATTCTTATAGAATTTATACAGTAGGCGTTGAAGCTGTTGCTGCCAAGCTTATACATCGCTATAGCTTTCAAAATGCTTAAATATCCGTGCTGAATCAGGTCATCCATGGCATAACCTGGGATATGGTACCGCGAAGCCTCTTTATATACAAGATATTTGAACTTTTCTATTATTTCCGCAGAAGCTCCCTCTTCGCTTTTTTTCGCTTTTTCAACTAGTTTTTCCATAATAGAAACACCGCCCTTTTTAATTTTTGATGTATGATATATTCGAAAATAATTCCCCTCTATAATTGACCTAATAGCCCTTTTTCTAAAAGATCAAAGTCATAAGTACGCTGTTCATAATCACAGAAACCACCAGGCTTAACGCTTTGAGCGAGCGAACTTTTCTTTTTACTTGTCCACTGTTTTTGGTATGCTATTACGTGCTGAGCTGTATTTATTCCGTTACTTATCCAACTGTTTAGGATTTTGGAGATATATCTCATGTTTTTCACATTAAAATTAACAGCCTCATCTATTGCCATAAGGATAACCTTGGTCGTTACATGTTTTGTGAATTCTAATATTTTTTCATA
>JGI24143J45723_1000480_pt1 | contig 20630 bp, 30 predicted proteins | sample BarGraIncu00432A_FD_45723 | JGI IMG/M metagenome (IMG submission 45723) | reverse complement strand
TCGGCGGGCCGCTGGTCCCAGAACTGCCAGACAATGTTATTCCGATTCGGCGGAAGGCGGTAGGGGGAGAGTGAGCACAGTTTCGCTGGATAGGATACGGCTGATCCCCGTACCCGACAAGCCGCCTTTCCTGGGGCGGTTTCCAGCGAGTAGCCACCAGGGTGCTGCAGGAGGCACAATGATGATGGAACCGTTACCCTATTTGTCATTTTGGCAGGTTGCAGAAAAATGGTCGAAAGAGTTGAGATGCCCGGTTATTGACGTAATAATGGACATGAAACGGGCTGCCACATATCCCATCCCAACACCTCCCGGTTTCTCCCCACCTCTGCTGGTGCATCCGATCCTTTTCATTTCTCCACAGGGTCAGATCAACGAGCACACCTTTCATCGAGCAACTCGGACAGACGTTCCAAACCCGAACTACTACTGTACTGACTCATATAAGGCAGGGGTCCAGTTCCTGAATTCTGGAGAATGTCCCGTTGAGGTTACGACTGAAATACAGGAGCATCTTTCACAATTCGGAATCCTCCGGGAAGATTTTGGAAAATGGTGCTCAGAGGCAGGCCGGCCAATGCCGAAATTCTGGGGACTCGGAGCACAGCCATTACCTCCTGCAACATCGAAAAGATCGAGGAGGGATGCACTTGAAAAAATACTGATACAAGTCGTACCTGAACTCAGAGCGCAAAACAGCGAATGGCCAACAGTCGACGAAGTCTACGACCATCTCAAGAAGCTGTCCGCAAACGGCAAACACAAGGTTATTCAGGAGGTTAAACGCAAAGTCATATTTTGGACACGGGACAACGGCAGAGAGGATAAGACGCCCCTCCCTGCACTTAAAAAGAGACTGAAAAATATTCAGAACATGTAAAAATACTGCCCGCTAAGCCTTACAGGGTATCCCGCTAAGCCTTAGCGGGCAAAGCCTCCTGCTAACGTTCGAACCACGCTTGAAACAAAGCGAAAATTCAACGTAGCAAGGAGGCTTTTTATGTCCGCACAGTTAAAAGATGAAATCATTCGCCCCCGCAACCTTCCCTCAGTTATAGGCATTTCCCGCACAACCACCTGGCGACTCGAACGCGCTGGAAACTTCCCCAAAAGAATCAAGCTGTCGGCTGGCGCTGTTGGTTATCGCATGTCTGAGGTTATGGCTTGGCTCGACGCCCGCCAGACCGCTTAACGGTTGCCACATGGAGCGAGCGATGGAAAAAACCAAATTCAATACACCTTTCCAAATGTCCACCCGCGACATCAACCAAGCTGCGGTTGCCAAGGCCGCTAGATACCCTGTCGAGGCGGTACGGCAAGCCGGTGCAAGGCGTTGCGTGTTTTACATCGATGATACCCCTGCGGTGCGGGCGCTGATCAACAGATACGAGCGCCGGGAACTCTTGGAGATCAATCCTAAAGATATCTTGAATGCTCGGACGGAACTCTACCACCAGGCGGCAAGGGCTCTTCGGGAGGCAGCGTAATGACCGGCTACGGTGTGCCTATCGTGGCCAGCACACCGGCCAATATACCTGGCGGGTACGTCCTGATTGCTCGGAAACTCTTTCTCAGTGAACTCATGAATAAGCCGCCCCTATATTTCAAGCTTTGGGCCTGGATGCTTGACCGAGCCAACTGGAAAGACCGGGATAAACTCAGGCGCGGCCAGCTCGTGGCAACGATTGCCGAGATGCAGGAGGCTATGAGTTACCGTGTCGGCTTTCGAAAAATCACCCCAACAAAAGACGAAATACGAAGCGCGTATGAAGCCTTTGTGAAGGCCACAATGATAACCACAATGAAGACCACACGCGGGATGATAATAACTATCTGTAATTACGACCGTTATCAGAATCCTAAGAACTACGAAGCCCACAGTGAAGCCCACAATGAAACCCCAGTGAAGCCCACAGTAACCCCACACGATACAGAAGAAGGTTTAAAGAAGGAGAAAAAAGGAAGTAAATCTCTTTCCTCCGAAGCCTTGAGGCTGTCGGAGAAACTGGCTAATTTGATCCTCGGGAACAACGCCGGCAATACGTCTTTGGTTGACGGCAAGAGGTCTGCAACGGTCGCCGGGTGGGCTGCAGACATCGAGAAGTTGAACCGGCTTGACCGCCAATCCTGGGAGCGCATTGAGGCCGTGGTTGAATGGAGCCAGGAAGATTCCTTTTGGAGTTCGAACATTTTGTCAGGCAAAAAGTTGCGTGAGAAGTTTGACCAACTTACGGCAAAGATGGCTGTGAAGCCGTTGGGCGGCAGGGCTGGACAACGCGAACAACAGGCTGACCGGAATAGAGGGGTGGTTTGATGTCGACGATAAAGGAAATAGTCTCTCTGATGAACGACCAGGTCGAAGCAGTGGCCAGAGAACTTCTCCCCGGTGGCCGCATGGTCGGCCGGGAGTGGGAAGCTGGAAGCGTGAACGGTGAACCGGGCAAGTCCCTGAAGGTCTGTATCAGCGGCGCCAAGGTCGGCGTCTGGTCTGACTTTGCTTCCGGTGAGTCCGGAGACCTGTTGGACCTCTGGCGGATTGTTAGAGGCTATGGCAGCAACCGAGAAGCTCTAGTGGAGGTCAAAAGTTACCTCGGGATACAGGATCAGCAGTTCGAAAGGACGCAGGCGAAAACCTACCGAAAGCCGGGATCCCCGAAGGGGCTACGCGCCCCTGTTAAGGCTTCGCCGGTCATGAAGTACCTCACCGAAGAAAGAAAGCTGACTGCGGAAACCATCGCGGCCTATCGGATCGGTGAGCTTGCCGAGGTCGGACCATGGGAAGGTTGGAAGAACCAGACCCCTTTCAGGGGGCCATGGATAGCGTTTCCTTCCTTGCGTGGCGGGGAGTTGCTGGGCGTGAAATACCTTCACCTTGACCGGAAGGACGGCAAGAAAGTAACCCTTGTCGAACCGGGCTGCGAGCCTACCTGTTTCGGGTGGCCTGTCATCAAACCGGAGGCACGGGAGGTTGTGATTTGCGAGGGTGAGCTTGATGCGGCCAGCCTCTACCAATACGGCTACCCGGCTCTGTCCGTGCCCTTCGGTGGAGGCAAAGGGGACAAACAGCAGTGGGTCGGTACCGATTGGGAACACTTAGAAGCATTCATGACGCTCTACCTTTGCATGGACAACGACAAAGAAGGCCGCGCCGCAGTAGAGGAACTGGTCGACCGTTTAGGCGTCCACCGCTGCAGGGTAGTCACGCTACCGATGAAGGACGCTAACGAGTGTTTGAAAGCCGGAGTGGACAAGGCTGAGATCGACAAGGCCTTTGCCGATGCTCAGTACATCGAGCCGGATGAGTTGAAGCGGGCGGACCATTTCACCACAGACGTTATGGCCGAGTTCTTCCCTCCCGGGGGCAAGTTGCCAGGGTTTGATGCGCCATGGGACAAGGTCCCGGTTCGGTTCCTGCGAGGAGAGGTCACGGTAATAACAGGGACCAACGGCCATGGTAAAAGCCTCCTTTGGGGCCAGATCCTTCTTTCTGCCGGGATGCAAGGGGAGAAGGTATGCATCGCCTCTATGGAAATGCACCCCAAAAAGACCCTTTACCGGATGGTGAGACAGGCGACAGGCCGGAAGGACCCCGACAAGAAAATGATCAGCGAGTGCCTGGAATGGCTGTCTGACAAGGTTTGGTTGTTCAACCTGGTCGGGACCGGCAAGGTCGAGCGGCTGTTTGAGGTCTTCGAATATGCCTATAAGCGGCACGGGATCAAACAATTCCTGATTGACAGCCTGATGAAGTGCGGAATTGCAGAGGACGATTACAGGGCCCAAAAGGACTTTATGGAGAAGCTGTGCGATTTCGTAACGCGCACCGGGGCCCATATCTACCTGGTAGCCCACAGCCGGAAACTCGAAGATGAGCAGAGGGCACCGGGGAAAATGGATGTGAAGGGGACCGGTGCGATTACCGACTTGGGGTTCAATGTCGCCTCAGTCTGGAGAAATAAGGAAAAGGAGGGGTACGTCAAGGATGTTGCCAACGGGTACCCCTTGCCTAAAGGTGTCACTGCAGAGTCAGTTAAAGCTGATTTCGACGCGTTGCTGATCTTCTCTAAACTCCGCAACGTCGAGGACGCAGAAGGCAGGTACGCCCTGTGGTACGACGCACCTTCCATGCAGTACCTGCAAAACGCTCTCACGAAGCCGGTCCCGTTCTTCAAAACCTTGGCGCAGCAGGTCGCAGAGTCCTGGACCGAGGACCTCCCATTCCTGAACCGTGAGCCGTCCATTGGCGATGGAGGTCTGCCGAAATGAAAGCTTCTGAGCAAGTAGGCGGAAAGTGGGTAAGCGTGTGTCTCCCGACTGATCCGGGGGAACTGGACAAGTGGCTAAGTGCGAACGACGGCAAGGACGTTGTGATAGCCGACGAGGAGACAATGCGGTACTACTGCGGCAGCATGAGGCTGATTAACGGGTACCTGGCAAAAGGCCTTGATGCTGATTCATTCTATCCACTGGCTAAACAGTTGTGGCAGGCGACGCAAACAAAGTCGAAAGACGAAAGAGAGGATACCCCAGATGAATACCAAAAATAACGATTTAGAGGCTCGGCTGAGAGTACTCGCCGGGAAGGTAGGAGAGATGCCCGCGACCGGAGCTATAGGAGCAGAAAGGGCACTGGCGATCATGGGGGAGGCAATCAGTATCTTGGGGGTGGCCCTTGCTGAATCTACCAAGAGTACTGCCAGAGCGACGGAATGGGCGGAACGCTGTGACCGGCTCTACGCCGCGAACATAGCCCTTATGACATCAGGCGCATGGGATAACAAAGCGGCTACGGCCTAGAGTGGCAACCACAGGACTAACGGAGGATAGACGATGAAGGAAAAATTAATAGCCAGCAGCTACGCCGCCGCAGCGATGATCGTAAAGGGCCATCAATGCAGGGCTGTCCCCAAAGGGAATGAGGCCGACTGCATCTACCTATTCCCCGCAACAAAGCGTCTGGAGGCTGATTTAGTGCAGCACCAAGAAGACATTGATTTCCTTGAATGGATCGATGCTCACCGCCGGCTTCGCTGGGAAACGCGTGACCTTCTGCGGGATCTGAAGCGATTGAAAGGTGCGGAGGTAAGGGACCATGCGTAACCACCTGAAGAAACGCCTTGCAACGCTCGAAGCGAATGCCGCGAGTAGGACCGCCTTTGCTGGCAGTAATACCCAGTCGTCCTTCGACATCCTGTTCGGGACCGGCGCGGAACACAGTCATGCTGAGACCAGCCAGGCACTTTCTAGGCGCCCACGCTTCCAAATGTCAGATATGTACAGCGCCCTTGACAGCTTTTTGAAGGAGCAGGCTGAACAGGGAGTCGAGGGGAACGAATTGATGCAATTGCTTCTATCCGACCGTAAACATGAGCACAGGAGCTTGTAATGCAACCAAAAACACCCGTCACCACCCAGCGCAATACCGCGCCAAGTAAGAAGAAAGGGAGCACAGGCACAAAGCCCCCCCTCCCCCCTGCTCGGCGGAAAGCATTGTCGAAAACGGAGCATTGCCGGGCGGAACTGGCAGCGGTCTACCGGGAAGCGCGGGCGGGCAATCTTGACGTTGCTAAGGCGTCGCGGTTGGCGAACATGCTGAGCATCCTCAGCCGGATGATCGAAACCAGCGACCTTGAAGCGCGAATGGAAGCACTGGAAGCCCTATTGAGAATTAAGGCAGGCGGCCTCTAAGCAGGCAGCGCCGGAGGAAAATATGAGCAGGCTGGCCGTGAGAATGGGCAAACTAGAACGTAACAGCAAGACACTAACCCGCGCACGTCTTGAAACAATGCCGACCTGCGAGCTTGTTCGGCTGTTGATTGAGCAGGGCGAAGGTGCAGAGGTGTGGCAGCGGTTAATTACCCGGGAAGGGTTCGACCCCGAAACGGCTACCGATGCCGAAATTATGGAGTGCATCCAGAGTCTCGAATGACTAGAGGGCGACTCGGATAGCGGTTGGGGCGCCTTACAACCAAAAGCGCTGCAATAGGTAAGTAGCTAAATAAAAGAGAAATTTGTCGGGAGGCATGAGGTGAAAAAAATGGCAACTACAACCGGTACAACCAACCACAACCCAACTACAACCGTGAGGTTGAACGATGCCGAGTTTATTCAAAAGTTCGTTGACCTCGACCAAAACCAATCCCACCTTGCCCGAGTCATGGGCATCTCGCCACAAGGGGTGTCAAAACGGCTAAAGAAATTGCACGTCCTGCTACCAAAAAGTGAGACGTCAGGCCTCCTGGCCGGCAAAGCCGCCGTGCTGGTCCATGCTGAAATGACCCACCAAGTTGCCAAGAATTTCGACGAAGGGGTTCAGAACACAATCAGTGAGATGCGTTCCCTGGCAAAGCTCAGCGACCTTCTTCACCACCTTGAGGAGAACCTCGAGTTCATCACGACAGAACTCAGAACGGTAAGCACCGTGACCGGTAAGCGCAAGCTGCAACCCCACCTGATCAAACTGATGATAAACACGGCCAAAGAGGCACGGGGGATCATCACCGACTCCTTCCAGATCAAGAAAGACCTATTCCAACTCAAGGGTAACGCCTCCTTTATGGAGGCTGTTATGCAGGTGTTCTTACGCTATGATCCCGACATCCGCAGGAAACTTTTCATTGAACTCTCGCGCCTTGGAACAGGTGAACAGGTGTTTGGGCTTGATGAGGGCGAGGGCCCTAACGCTTGAACGGAAATACAGGGAGTCCCTGCAAAGTGAATGAGCTGAGCGCTGACGGGACCTTTACCAAATGAAGAAGGAACAACACAACCAAGGAGAGTACCCAATGACAAAAAAAGAGACCAAAGCACCCAACGAGTTCGATTACTACCGCGTGTTTCTCGAGCTATGCGGCATTACCGACTTTCGGGAAATTGTCCAAAAAGCAGTCAGTGACGCGAAGGAAGGTGACCCTGCGGCTCGCTTATTCCTCGCGGCATACTTGATCGGCAGCCCGCGAGGGACTGATGAGCGACTGAGTACGCTGGACATCTCTAAGAGAATGCAGGCGTCGAGCGCAGAGCTTACCAACGCGCTGTATCCGGAGAAAGGGAATTAGTGACCAATGGATTACCGGGCCACTGGGCAGTCGTACCCTGTGGCCCGGCAAAGGAGAAACACATTGAGCAATCTCGGAATCAATATTTCGGTTCGCACTGAGCAGGTAAAAGAAGCAAAGCAAGCTGTCGCTGACCTTGGATCCAAGCTTGTTGACCTCAACAAAAGCGATGTCTCGATAGGCGGAAATAATCTCCCACGTGATGCTGAACTGCTGAAACAAGTAAGCCAGGATCTGACCCGGCTGAGCAACTTGTCCCGGGGCGGAGAGTCTTCAGGCGGCCTGTTGAACGCCAAACAGTGGCAGGACGCATCGGTACTTTCCAAGCGGGTCGCTGACAACCTGGGCGATTGGGTTGCAAAGTCGCAGAAGCTCCGGGAGGAACTAAAACAAATTACCGCAGACATGGCCGGTATGTCCGCCGCAGCTGGGGACCCATCGCTGAGCGCCAAACACCGCCAGATGATGTTGGATGAGCTCCAAATGCTGGGAGGCCAGAAGGGAGACCTGGAAAAAGAGATCGGGGCCAGGGGCAAGGGCGATGCCAGGGCCAACTTCCTCCGCGACCGAGGAACCGAATACACTGGGAACATTGGCAGCTACGGGTCGCAGAAAGACGATGCAGGAAGAGGCCAGGCTTCCGCGCTAGGTGAAATGAAGCGGGTCCTGGGAACAGTGGTGGCGCTTGCCGGCGGGGCGAGTCTCCTCGCCATGGTCCACCGGTCCGTGGAAACGTATAAACAGCGTGAATCAACCGGTGCCGACTTGGGCGCCATGGGCCTACACGATTCGGGGGCCTCTGACTTCCTCTACGGCGAGAGGACATCGGCCAAGATGGACCTTGCACGAAGCACTGGGTATGGGTCCACGCAGATGCTCCGCGCTTCCGCAAACTTCGCACGCGGCCGCAACGTCCCTTTGAGCACCATGACCGGGTTCATGGGTTCGGTCTATGGTTCCACCGGGATGAGTGAAAGCGGGATCACTGGGCTGACAGCAGGAATTTTCGCCACGACCGCCAACACCAAGCGCCAAGTCGACGTACTGGAAGGCATCGAGAAGCTATTAGCCAACCAGGCGCACCAACAGGGCGGCCCGGTCAGCAGAGAGCAGGCATCGTTCCTTGCCGGGATGTACACGCATAACTTTGAAAAAAGTGTGTCGCTACAAGGGACCGGGATCTACGACAGGCTCAACGGTGGGATTTCGGCAGGCGGCAAGAACGCGGGAGAACAGCTCCTCCTCTGGAAAATGGCTGGCGGTGATAAAAACGATGGATCATTCGAAAGGCTAAACGAGATACAGGGCAACATGTCAGAGGGCATCGCGAATCCCACAATACAGAAGAACCTCCGCTCATGGATGGGGAAGAACCTTGGCAGCAAAGCACAACGGATAGCGATGTTGCACTCCATGTTTGGGCTCAATTCACGCAAGGGCGGCGAAGCAGAACTCGCATACGATAACCTGATCAACGTAGACGCACCGAGTAGTGCTGAAACAATTGCCAATGCAGGAGAGGAGTCCTGGAAGGGTTCGTACTCGGGGAGTAAAACCCGGGCCCTCGCCCTGGCAGGTGAAAACACTCGTGCTCGGTCCGGGGAGATCCTTGGGCCGAAAGTGCAGCAACTCGAAGAAGGCCTGCTGAAGATCGGCACAAACTTTCTCGACGGAATAGCCAAGATCCACGACGTCGGAAGTGCAATACACGAAGGTGGAGAGTTTATCAAGAAATCCGCAAAAGACCTGTGGCAAAACTCTGGCCCATTCGGGCAAATGCTGGTCATTCTCAGTGGTATCTATGCAGCAGTGAGGGTGAGAGGAGCCCTCGAAAAAGGAGGGGATTTTTTAAAGGGCATGTCTAAAATGCTAGGCGCCGGCGCAGAAGAAGCCACCGCCAAGGGTACCGTATTAGCCGCTGAGCAGGCACTTGCGAAGGGGACGGCCACGGCGGCACAAAGACGTGTCCTCGCAGGCACAGGAACTAAACTCCTCGGCGGGGTGGTTGGCAGAGGTGCGTCCATGGTCCTAGGTGGGGCCGCCTCAGTTGCTATGGATTGGGCCTTGCCGGATGAGGCTGGTGGCCCTGCTGCAGATTGGACCCGCGCCAAGGCTACGGAGTGGCAAAAGAACAACCCAGATGTGGCCACGCAAACCGGAAACGGCTCAGAAGAACAGAAAATCACCAATGGTATCCTTCGCGACATACTAAGCCATGCGCGTGCCAGAACCGACGTACCAGCAATGCCAACCCCGCAGCTTGCCACAAGTGAATAAACTGGGCGCCGATGGGCGCAGGCCGAAACAACCACCGGCCAACGATTAAGGAGGCAACCTTGGCAACTCGAGAACAAGTTTTTCGCCGCATCCTCGGCATAATCGGTCAAAACGGCCAGGCAGTGGGCGTCATAGATAAGGCGCTCGATGTGTACGACACCATGGTGAAAGGATGCAGACTGAGAGCCGACACGGGTTTCAGGAAGTCAGTCCCTATCATTGACACATCCGCTCAGGACCGGGAACGAGAGAGACGGGAACGCCGAGAAGAGAACCCGGGAAATGGACGTGCGGCAATTACGAAAGGAGAACTGCAGCCAGGTCTCTTCGAGCGGGGAAGGGCTCTTGTGAAGAGGGGATTTGCCCCGGACGTGGCGGCTCGCATAGCCGTTAATGAACGCAAGCAAGGAGGAAACACCGTGGACCAGAAAGAAAATGGGCAACCTACATCGCAGCCGTCGAAGCATCTCCGTTGGGGCGCTACGCCCGGCGCCTGGGGCAATGATCGGCTGATGGTCGAAGACTCCGCCCCTACCGTGCAGCAGGCGACACAGTCGGCACAACCCCGCCCTTTTAGCATGGCGGGCACGGCATGGAATGCCGAAAAAATCGACCTGACGCGAATCACCGGTCACCAAAGAGCTGCCCTGCAGTATGGAGTGGACCTCAATCGAATATCTGCGGCGGATTTGGAGCATCTCAACGGATCTGAAATGCAAATTTTGGCTCAGAAACACCAAGCTATGCGGCTAAAGGAGATCCAGGCAGAATCTCAGCACGTTAAGCCGGCGGCGACGCACCGTATTCCATGGGGCTCGCATGGAGGCCCTGGTACGATCCTCGTGGAGAACAAACCAGCCCCTCCATGCGAACAAGGCCCAGGGCGTGTTGAGCTTGGGTACGGTCACTCGGTCCTCAGTAACGCGATGCGCCGCAAATAGAATAGTGAACCACCGATAGCTGGAACGACAGCCCCCTTGTGGCTCAAGTGGCAGGGGGGGCTGTTTTTGACAGTTGTTTTTGACATCCGCTACACCCTTTTTGTCTATAGTTTGTCCGATCAAAGTGCTCCCCCGTTTTGCTCTTCATTTCCAGGCAGTTCCAGCTTTGATAAGTGGGTTCCGCACCCACGTACCTGTAGCGTATATCATACTGTTTTTATTACGTTTTTTCTATTGACAGTCACGATAAAAAGACTATATTTAAATCCATAGCAATCAATCACGACATGAACGGAGGCGGCTATGGGGGGAACAAACAGGCCAATCGAAGCGGGGGGAGGAAACCATTTACTTCAAACTGACAGGGATGCCACGCAAACGTCTTGGCGTGATTGTCGGCGGCAGCCATGAGGAGGGCTGGCAGGTGCTCGGGCGGAGGCAATCGGATAAGTGCGTAGGCGATTTTTTCCGCGTGGACGGTAGCCAGGTTTGGACCATGGCGCAGCATAAGGCCGAGCGTCAGCCATCTGGTAAATTCGAAGTGGTCTCATCAAAGGGCCGCCGCATCTCCGCAGCAGAGACCAACAGGCGTGCTCAGGTGGGTGCTGAACGCTTCCCTTTATCGGAAGCGGAGATCATCAAGCACCCGGTTGTGATCCGTCGTATGCGTGGGACCTTGGCACGGCTGGCACGACAGAACAAAATTGATGCACGGTACGTGGTCACCGCATCCGGATTGTTGGACAGCCTGGATATGGACGCGATGGAGCTTTACAGCGAATATCTCATCACGCTACTTCAATCGTTCCGGCGCGAAACCAGCAAGGCCCCTCTTGCGGACCTGGACATTGCTCGTGACTACCTGGCGGGGATCGCGGATGACAGTCGAGTTTTCGACACCTTGTTTCGGGATTCCGAGACCGCAGCAATCCGGTACCTGAAGAAGCGACAGGCTGAGCACCGCAGCCTTGCCGAGGCCGAGCGGCAAGGGTACCGCCACCTTACCGACAATGACGTATTTAAGAAGATCGCAACACCTCTGCAAGACGATCTTCATCAGTGGGTTCAGGACAAATCCGACATTGCCTGTGCACTTCGCCGCCTTCGCGTGGAAAGTAGGTTCGCAACTAAAATTGTGATGTGGAGCTTTGCCCTTGGCAGGGCGACCACATGCCAGAGCAACAAGAACATTGCCCGATCGCTTGAACAGACCACAGGCGAGCACTGGGACAGCGCCAAGGTCGCTAACGTGCTGGAGAGCGGGCTTCGCTCGCTAAGGGGGTATCTATGTTGACAGCTGAATTTTGCTCACTGGTAGGCTTGATGAAGGCCTATTTGGACCGGAACCCGGTAGACGGAGCGAAACGGATCCGCGTTTTCTTTGAAGATGATCAGGTATTGCTCAGCACAGATGATGTCGCAAAGCTCACAGGGTGGAGCAACGGACATATCATCCGCCTTTGCAAGCAGAACCTCCTGCCCCACATACCGGGTAACCCGCATAAATTTATGATTCGGCCCCTTATGATCGCCCTGGAGCAGCTTCAGGTCGGGGGAATTTATGGCCGGCGGAAAGCCACGAGAAAGAAACCTACCGCAAAATGAATGTTTTGGGCGCATGGCGCACAGAATCAAAAATCAAGAGAGCCTTTAAGGAGGGCAATATGAAAGCATGTCTGATAGAGAATGACTCGATTTACGACGTTGTCGAAGACCAGGCAGAGAAACTCGGGCTCAAAGACATAGCCGCGCAGGTCCGGGTGATCAGGGCTGAGCTCATGCAGGGGTTGACCGAACGGCAGAGGACGCTCCTCCGCCAGTTGGACGATAGGATAACGAGTGAGGGCACGACCCGAGTCAATGCAGCATTGGTGGTGGGGTGCCATTGTCCAGCATGTCAACGGGGGGATGGAACACAAGAACTGGCGGCGGTTGCACCAGGGACACTCCTGGCGGCAGCCTAGCACCTGTTGAACAATCAGGCATAGGCTGTTAGGGGAGTAAAATAACGACAAGCAGGCCGAGCCGGAAAGGCTTCACAATGCTGCCACTATCAAGGCCTGGGCCAGAGCCGGTTCGCACCTGGTTGGTTAGCCTGGAGCGGCAGCATCTGATCTGGAGAATTCTAAGCCCCACTCTCCCCCCAGATCGTGGCCAGCGCCGGTGAAACGGGTGAGTTTTACGGGACGGATGGTAGAGCTTCTTTTTGCTGGGGTGGGCCGAAGGCCAAGGGATGCCTATTTCTGTATCCGGACGGCATTTCCTCACATAACAGAGTGAGGCGGGACTCCCGTTCGAGCCCGCTTCAAGACGGATTGGTCGCTTGGGTGGAAACGGCACCTCCCAATCCGTACACCGATGAGAAAGTCTGTTTAGCGGTTTATGTCACATGATCCCGTTATCTTCTGGGTATTTCTGAGACAGAAAAAATTCGACTCCAGCAAGGACCGAAGCGTTCGAAAAGAAAAAAACACTTTGGGAAAGGGCGCAGTCCAATCAGACTCTTTCAAGTCCCCCATTGCGCGATCTGTCGGGCCAAAGTGTTCAGTCAATATACCATTGTCCTCAAACCAACTCAAGAAGGTAGAAAGGCCGCGCCTCAACATGATTGTGATTAATAAAAGACATAAGACACAACCACCTTACCCACGGGGTCGATAGAGTCAATCAGATAAGGCCGGCGCCTTTCTATTAGAAAAGCAATCGGAGGACCACATGGCCGAAATTTCCGACGAGGAAAAGTACAAGCGCAAACAGGCGCTGCTGACCCGGGCGCTGGCCAAGGCAGACGAGATGGACAGGCTGGATGAAGGAAAGGCTGTGGGTTTGTCAGTGCAACACAGGAACCAATAATCAGTATCCGATGCCCTGGCACTGAAGAAAGGTGAATTAAGTGAACCAAAGGTTAAGGCAGGGTGCGGTACGGCTCGGCAAGGCGCGGGATGTTTACCCTATTGAAAAGGAGGTGATTGCCGTGGCAAAGAAGGTAATGAAACTGATCAACGAGTACACTGGGGAAATGGAGTGCAAGGTCTGTGGCTCGAGACATTTGGCAAGCATCAAGCCCCATTCCAATGGCCATTATTACCGTGGCTCTTGGCAGTGCGTGCATAAGTGCAAGCTAGATTGATAGCCGGAAGCTACCTCGGACCCGGTTGATTCTTGGCGGGAGGTACCACTGAAAGGCTTTGAATGGAAGTGCCGCCTGTGGACTATGCAGCCCTCTAGGCCGCAGCCATTCAGAGCCTTTTTTTGCTGGGCGGAAAGGCCACAGCGAAGAAAAACGCAGCAGCGGGCCAAGAAGGTCCTAGACCGGCAGGCTTGCGATAGAAAGCGAGTATTACCTGAACTAGTTTCGATTTTAGGAACGGTTGCTCAAGAGCCCACGCCAGGGCGGCAGCTTCATCACCGAGCGCGTCACGGGGGGTAAATCGACATGAGTACATCGACAAGGGGCGTAAGAAGGAGAACCCTGGGCGACTTGCATTCGTTTTCCTTGCGGATACGACGGGCACTGAGAAACAAGCGGCTACAAAGCCCCCTGCTCCCTTGGTGGGTGCTGGACGAAAGGGATTCCCCACTCTACTTGGTAGCGCGGTTGCGACTGAACTCAAAGCTCAAACATGACTGACCGGGGAACTGGAGGTTGACAGCACGCCTTCACAGATATGTTTCTTTTTATTTACTGGCAAGTTAGGCCAGGTTGACCGAGGTTGTCCAAGGGTTGACATCCTCTCTTTACCATGCCCTCTGTTGCCCTTTGCCGGTCGCAGTTGACTCGGTGGTTGTCAGCGTCCAAGAGGCCGCTCCATAGCAGCACAACATGCAGGCTTCTTGTGTGTAATCCTCGCAGCTCTTGTTTGCGACTGCCGAAACTTGCACCGGACTTTTCTGACGCAGTAGGGGGCAGGCTTCGTGTGACCTCAGTTTCGCTACTCGCCCGCCGGTTCCCTCTCCGCCTTTTCTGCTGTCGGCGTCACGGAGTATGTTGGCGCCACCCCTCCGCAGAAGCAATTCGGCGGTATATCCACCGAGGGAAACACGGTCTGCCTTCTGCTGCTCGGAAACATCGGGGCTAAAGACGATGGATCGCTTTTCGCGTCCTCAGCTTCGAGATGGCCAGCCTTCGACGGCGCTCTCTTGGGCAGCGCGGCTTTCCGTGCGTACAGGTCCTTTTCGTTCATGCATTCCTCCGACTAGTTACCGCTTGGCTGGTTTGAAGAGGTGAATTCCACAAGTTCTCTCCATGGTATCGTTTTCTGTCCTTCTACCATTTCCTCTTTGATAAGGCCTATGTTAGGGGCATAATATTGAAGAAAGTTGCAGTCACCGCTCATGCATTGCTTCCATTTGCCCGTTTTAGGGTCCTTGTCGAACGTTTCCTTCGATATTTTTATGACTTTGCCATATTCTCCAGCCTTCACTTTCACTTTCCCGACACTGACGATTTTTAGGCGTTCCTGTCTGTCGTCGATTATATTTTCCCATTTTGTTCCGACTTTGAGCGGAGACCGCAAAACCATTTCAGAAGGGATGCTTTGCTTCCATTCTTTCATCTGGCCTGAGTACAAATCAGCAACCTTGGTGGCTCGCATCAATACAGCGTCACCTTGAATAACAAAAATGTCATACCTTGGCGGCATCCATGGCAACATCAAGCTTTTGAGCGAGCATCCGTGAATTCCGTCTTCACCGACCCCGCAGTCTTGGACGCGGACCTGCCATTCAGGTGGGTTGTTTGCCATTTGGTAAGTCCAGACAGTGCCCGGGCTCATCGGGAAATACACAGCTAGATCATCGTACTTCCCGGCGTCTGCCGATGAAACAAAGCAGCATACGAGCATCACAGCTGACAATGTCTTACGCATTTGGCCCCTCCTCCACAAAATAAAGTTAAATCGTCAGAGACGACCTATACAGGACAGCGTTTTCATGAGCAATGGGAATTTGGTGCCAGCAATATGTAAGGAAAGGCGGCTGTGTAAACTGATTTAAGCGGGACGCAGTAACGGCGGGTTCCCCTAATCCTTTTGCTTGTAATGATTAGAATTTGCTTTTATAGTGTGGCAAACGCGCCCATAGGGGGGACTATGCCATACAGGCTGAGTGGCCGGGAAGTCGGAACTATTCTGCTGGCTATCTATGAGAAATATCAATTTATTGCGGATCAGCTTGAAGACCCTTCGCCGCTCTTTCCTGTGGGAGATCTTGAACACTGGTGGCGAACGGGGGCTGTATCAAGAGAGGTGTCCTCAGGGTTCTTTTCTTATTACAACCGTGAAGGCGAAAAACTGCCGTATAACCGGTTCGTCTTCGGTAGGCTACGGTACGCAATAGAAAAAGGCGGTGACACATACCAAGAGATTTTTGAGACCGCCGTTTACGGGCCGTTACGAAAGCCGGATACCTTCGCTATGCGGGTAACGGAGATGAACACAAAAAGTTATCTGATGGCTCTGGGCGGAAATGACCTCATTTGTGACCACTTCCCTATTCTCCAGATGTTGCTGGCCTACCATCAAAATACACTGCATCCCCTTGTCCTGCAAACAGGTGAATTGGATCCAAGAGAATATGTAACAACTTGTCAGGGGCTTGCCAGTGAATTTTATCACCGGATTGGCAAGGGCCACGACTGGCAAGCAATCACCCACTTTTTGGTTAACGAAACACAGTACCAAGGAGCGGGGATGAATCTATTGACCGAATACGGCAATATTGAGGTTTATAAGGTCCCTCAAACAACTGCATGTGATGGCTGCAAAGCGCTATATCTTGAGAACAATCGCCCAAAAGTCTTCCGCATCAACGATTTGCTCCAAAATGGGACAGCTACAATTTCCCAACGCACGGGGGATGTACCTGCAACAGTTCCCACATGCGGACCTTCCCATATCTGGTGTGGCTGTAGTCATCCGTGTAAACTCACCGGAATGGAAGAGTGGCTTAAAAAGGAATCACCAGTTCGACCAACACCCTCCCCATCTGCAGATCCTAAATCAGAAAACACGGTTGGTGTGCTTACCCCAGGCGCAGAAGGTTTCATATCCCGCGTAAGTAAATTCCTCAGCCAATTTTGTGAAAAATAGTAGGCATAGCCTCAGGAGCCGCTTACCCTTGGGCCGGCAATCGTCGACGTCGCTTTCTCCCACCTGGCGCAGCGTGCCGTATCACAGAGCCTCTGAAACCGACAATCCGGCCAAGCAGCACCCGTGCAGATTCCAAAACAATATAGCGGTTGCCGTTCGACATGGTGATTAAGGTATCAGGGGTCTCGGCGATGCTCTCTATAAGATCGTCGTTCAGACACATCACGCTGCCGTCCATCGCGGTCACTTTTATCATTCGTCGTTGCTCCATTTCTCAAACTGGTATGTTCGCGTTGTCCTTGTGCCGCGCTGCCGGCCATCGGCCGCTCCTGTCGTCCCTTTCCTTTTATCATCCATTGGTATCCGTGCCACGTCAACCGTCAGTCTCCAAATCCTCGATTTTACCCACTCCATATTGCCGGCCCTTGTCATGATATACGCTAGGCCTCTTTGAGCTCTAGTCGCAAAACTCGCACGCTCTGCATGGCATTCCGGCTGCACACCCCACCCACTTTGGGCTTATTGCTCATCGCTAGAGTCATTTTCGTACCATTCCTCGGCTCAAAACATGATTGTTTTGCCTCTAAAAAACTCAAAAACTGAACATGGTTTTTATGCAGAGTTATGTAACTAAGCAACTATGTATGTGCCCAAAAAACAAAAGCGGTGATTATTGTGCAGAGTATTGATTGTGCGCAATCGTTTTGTGAACGGGGTCGCCTGCATAAAAACGCCCGACCTGACTTATTGATTAGAATTGAACTTATTAAGTCGTCAATAACTACCAAATAATAATTCTGTTTGCCTACATCAAATATGTCGTTTTTTTGTCGGCATCTAACCCCCTTTATAGGGTAGGGAAGCTCATCGTGGGCATCCATTACCGAACACCCCTCTAGAGGAGAGATCAAAATGGAGAAACTGAGTAAGAGCGTGATTGAGTTGTACGTGCTGTACGCTGCACTGTCAACAGGCGAGAAAAAAACCTTTGAGAGCCTGGTGGCTGACTTAGAGGGATGCAAGCCCGCTGTTGTTAGAAATGTATGCCCTTCGAGGAGCTCTCACGGCGAATGGTGGCAACTCGTTGTCACAGAAGCTGTATGGATGCCCATGCACCTGGAGGAGGAAAGCAATGAGTAAAGCAGCCAAGAAGGAGCATGGCAGGACGCGCTGCCAGTACTGCCCCAATTTCCTGACCGATCCCGTCTCTGTCGCCAGGGGCGCGGGGCCGGTGTGCTTTGCGCGGGCATTAGCTGCAGCTGCTGGTCAGGTGGACAAGCCGAAGCCGAGGAGAAGGAAGCCAACGAAGAAGAGAGAAACAGCGACTGATCCGAGCCAGCTCGCATTCCCCTTCTGTGCTGTCGAAGTACAGCCGTAGGTGCAGGTATAATCGGGAGGGGGGCTCATTGGGGGCGCCCCGTTTCCCAACCATACGAAACTTGCAGTACGCCGGGGTCTTCCTACGGAGGGGGTGCGTTCCGCCGGCATCGGAGATTTAACTATGAGCAAGGCCGACAGGATTGTTAGGGAGCGGGAAGTGGGGCGGTTGACTGGCCTGGGACGCACAACCAGGTGGAGAATGGAGCGAAGGGGGGATTTCCCGGCGCGGGTCCGGTTGACCGCTGCAGCGGTGGGCTGGCGTCTCAGCGAAATCCTTTCCTGGCTTGAGTCTCTGAAAAGGGTCTAAAATTCTATTACGGCACATACTACGGCACGAAAAAAAAGGACTTACGGCATATCGCTGTAAGTCCTTGATTTATTTGGAGGCGGCGCCCGGATTTGAACCGGGGGATGAAGGATTTGCAGTCCTTTGCCTTACCACTTGGCCACGCCGCCGATTGCGTTGAACAGGAAAAGATGTATAACCCGATTCGATTTTTATGTCAACCGGAAAATTCTTTCAAAGCGCTAAAAGACGTAGCGCCGGCGCGCCGTAGTATCGTCTGCAGGTGGTCATTGCGCCGTAACTCAAAGAGCGACCAAGGATCTTGTCCGCGGAAGCTCGAAGAAGGAGGTAACATTTATTTGGCTATGACTCTGACGAACTTGTAGAGATAGTCGACGCCGGACCAGATAGTGATGACGGTGGCTATCCAGAGGTAGAACATCCCGACGTGATGCATGTTGACGAACACCAGCGGATGATCAATGGAGAAGAACCAGTGGTAATCGCTGTGCAGCAGCAGGCCGATGATCGCTACCAGCTGAAAGATGGTCTTGAACTTGCCGAGGTTGGAGGCGTGTATCACGATCCCCTCGTCGGAGGCGATGGCCCGCAGGCCGGTGATGATCATCTCGCGCCCCAGGATTACCAGCACCATCCAGGCCGGCACCCGGTCGAAGGGGAGGATCATGATGAGGGCGGCCATGACGATCAGCTTGTCGGCAATCGGGTCGAGGAACTTGCCAAAGACTGTCACGATCCCCATGCGCCGTGCCAGGTAGCCGTCCAGCCAGTCGGTGACGGAGGCGACTGCAAAGAGTGCCGCGGCCCAGAAGCAGGCCTCGCGCCCAGGGGGGAGCGGCAGGCCATTTTCGCGCCCGGGTGACAGGAGCAGAAAGCACAAAAGCGGTATGGCGGCAATCCGCACCATGGTTATGCAGTTGGGCAGGTTCCAGATCTGGCCCGGGGTGGATCTCGACATTGTAGAGCGCCTTTAGCTTAGCGGTAGTTATTTCTGTAGCTCAGAACTTTTGCTACGTAGTCCTGGGTTTCCGGATAGGGGGGGATGCCGCCGTATTTGGCCACCCTGCTTAAGCCCGAGTTGTAGGCGGCAAGAGCCAAAGACTCGTTCCCTTTGAAGGTGTCCAGCAGGAAGCGCAGGTAGCGCACCCCGCCGCGGATATTGTCTGAGGGGTTCAGGCAGTCGGCAACCTTCAGCCCCTGGGCGGTCTTCGGCATCAGCTGCATCAGCCCTTGTGCTCCCTTAGGGGAAACGGCGTTCGGGTTGTAGCCGCTTTCGGCATGTATCACGGCCTTCACCAGCGCGCTGTCGACGCCGAACTCCCGGGAGCAGGAGCTGATGATCGGCTCGAACTGCGCCGGGTTGCGGGCAAACCCCGGAAGCTTGAAGGCGGTCCTCAACTTCTGGTCCTTCTTGATGTCCTTCATGAACACCTTGAAGCGCCTGTCCATCGGGGTGTCGGTGAAGTGCAGGGTCCCGTCAGGCTCCTCGAACCGGTAAATGTCCGCGCGCGCGGCGGCCGGTGCACTCAACGCCGCCAGTAGCGACAGGTAGATGATGGGGTGTCTTTTCACGCTCTCGATTCCTTCACTGCGGGGCGCCAGCCCACGCGGCAAGGCCCTTAAGACATATAGACCAATAGCCCGGATAATTCAAGGTGTATTGTGCCGGAGCTGGCCGATAACCCGTCAAAAGCCTTGACAAAATGGCGATGGGGATCGATAATTTGCCAGTTTTCCAATGATAAGGTAACAAATCTAGCCTAATCGGGGGATGTATGAAGCTGCAAAGCGATTTTCTGGTGATCGGCAGCGGCATCGCAGGACTCTCTTTCGCCCTGCAGGCTGCGGCTCACGGCACGGTTGCCGTGGTCACCAAGCGTGAAATAGCGGAATCGGCGACTAATTATGCCCAGGGCGGCATCGCCACGGTTTCCTCGGAAGAGGATACTTTTGACGCCCACGTGCAGGACACCTTGATCGCGGGGGCCGGCATCTGTCATGAGGACGTGGTGCGCATGGTCGTCGAGGAGGGTCCGCAGGTCATCGCGCACCTGATCGAGTGGGGGGTGCAGTTCACCAAGGCCGACGGGGTCTTTGACCTTACCCGCGAGGGGGGGCACAGCGCGCGCCGCATCCTGCACGCGGAGGACATCACCGGCCGCGAGATCGAGCGCGCCCTGGTGGTCGCCGCCCGCGCCCACAAGAACATCACCATTTACGAAAACCACATTGCGATCGACCTGGTGACCGAAGCGAAGGTGCTGAAAAAGAACCTGGAGCAAAACCGCTGCCTGGGAGCCCATGTGCTCGACATCGAGGGGAAGGTCGTCAAGACCTTCGCGGCGCGCATCACCCTGCTTGCCTCGGGCGGAGCCGGGAAGGTGTATCTGTATACCTGCAACCCGGACGTGGCGACCGGCGACGGCGTCGCTATGGCCTACCGGGCCGGCGCCACCATCGCCAATATGGAATTCATGCAGTTTCATCCCACCACCCTGTACCATCCGACGGCCCGCTCTTTCCTGATCTCGGAAGCGGTGCGCGGCGAAGGGGCGATCCTGCGCCGCCGTGACGGCAC
>JGI24143J45723_1000479_pt1 | contig 20633 bp, 14 predicted proteins | sample BarGraIncu00432A_FD_45723 | JGI IMG/M metagenome (IMG submission 45723) | reverse complement strand
GCATTAGTAGTAAACTATTCTATTATTGTCAATATATCGACTGATTTGTGTATATTTAATCATAAATTAGCTAATCATAAATTGATATCATTAAATTAATCGTATATAATAGACAAATATTATATATGATTAATTTAATGATAGGGGTGAATTTATGTTTTCAAAATTAAGAGAACTACTAATAGGTAAGACACTAAAAACAGAAGAATTAGAAGGAGAAAAATTAAATGTCTTTTGGGGTCTTCCTATATTATCTAGTGATGCCGTTTCTTCAGTTGCATATGCAGGCGAAGAAATTTTATATGTGTTAATTGGAGTTATAGGGTTTATGGCATATAAATACATGTTTTATGCCGCATTGTGTGTTGTTTTACTATTAATTCTACTTGNTTTTTCTTACAGGCAGACTATTGATAGCTACCCTTGTGGTGGTGGATCATATATAGTTGCAAAAGATAATCTTGGCATACTCCCTGGACTTACGGCCGGAGCATCACTTACTATAGATTATGTGCTGACAGTTGCGGTTAGTATAAGTGCTGGAACTGCTGCAATAACCTCAGCGGTGCCATCCTTGTTTCATCATAAAGTAGCTATAGCTCTTACAATGTTATTAATTATAACAATAGGTAACTTAAGGGGTATTAAGGAATCATCTAAACTATTTGGAGTTCCAACATATATTTTTATAGTTTCTTGTGTAGTTCTTATTGTTACTGGCATTGTTAGACATTATATTTTTGGATATTCACCAGCATCTATATTCCCAGTACCAGGGCAAATAGGTGACATAACATTATTCCTGTTTCTTAGAGCATTTGCTTCAGGATGTACTGCATTAACAGGAGTCGAAGCTGTAAGTAATGGTATACCTAATTTTAAAGAACCAGCACAAAAAAATGCAAAAGCTGTTTTAGNTTTATTAGCTTTTTTAGTCTTTTTTATCTTTGTAGGTTTATCATTCCTAGCAACAATTTATCACGCGGTGCCTGTTGAGCATATGACAGTAATCGCTCAAATCAGTCAGCAAGTTTTTGGAAAAGGCATTATGTTTTACATTATTCAAATTACAACTTCAATTATTTTAATAATGGCTGCAAATACAGCCTATGCAGGATTACCTTTGCTGCTGTCTCTTATGGCGAAAGATGGATATGTTCCAAGACAATTTTCTCAAAGAGGGAAGAGACTAAGTTTTTCAAATGGAATAATACTACTAGCGCTAGCAGCTGCTATTTTGATTATTGTTTTTAAAGGTGATACTCATGCACTTCTACCTTTATATGCTGTTGGGGTATTTATATCTTTTACACTTTCACAGGTTGGAATGTTCTTAAAGTGGAAACGAAGTAAATCAGAAGGGTGGAAGTATAAAGCATTCATAAATGGATTAGGTGCTATTGTAACTTTTATTACAGTAATACTCATTGGTATAACAAAATTTTTCCACGGAGCATGGATAGTTTGTATTGTAGTACCCTTGCTTGTTTATTTTATGGTGAAGATTAAGAGGCATTATACCAAGGTAGCAGAGCAGGTTAAGTTACNNCTCGATCAAAGACCAAATGATAGAGTTGTAACGGATAACAATCAACATGTAATAATACTTGTAGATACATTAAATAAATCTTTTTTAAAGGCATTAAATTGTGCTAGATGTTTATCACAGAATGTAGTTGCATTTCATGTATCTACTGATGTGGAAGCTACCGAAAAATTAAAAAGGAAATGGGATGAGTATAATGCAGGAATTCCATTAATAATAGAACATTCCTCATATAGAGACATAATGGGACCATTAATGGATTTTATAGAATCGGAACACCGTGCTTCAAAACATGGAGAGACTGTAACAGTTGTAATAACACAATTTGTTATTACTAAGTGGTGGCATAATTTACTTCATAACCAAACAGGATATTTTATTAAAAGTATGTTATATAAAAACAGAAATGTGGCAGTTCTTACCGTACCATATATAATAGAAGAGTAAAACTCAAAAAGAGCCATCTCAAAATAGTGATTAATTTCTATTTTGAGATGGTCCTTTTTTTTTAGTGTATAATTTTTATATTTGATTTTTCAGTAGTGTTTATTATTTCTGTATTTTCGCTTACTTCAGCAGGATCATCAAATCCTAATATATAAGTTGCTATAAATGCTACGGAAAATGCGATAATAACAGTTGCTATTGCTAAGTAGAAATTTCCCATATTCCCGGACCCATCTGTTGGAATAAAGGTTGGTAGTGCAGCAATGCCAGGTGAAACAACAGCATATTGTTTTAAATGTACAATGCCTGCGAATAAGCCTGCAACTCCTCCACCAATCATCGCCCCAATAAACGGTCTTTTAAATCTTAGTAGAACTCCGAAGATAGATGGTTCAGTTATTCCTAAAACACCAGTAAGTCCGGAAGAAAGTGATAATGCTTTGATATTTTTATTCCTAGATTTAATATACACAGCTAAAGCCGCAGCTCCTACAGCTACATTTGCTGCGAGCATTCCTGGCATTACAAATGCATCATATCCATTCGCAGCCATTGCTGCAAAAACTAAAGGGAAAAGTGCTTGATTCATTCCTGTCATTACAAGGATTGGAGTAAGAGCACCTATAAGTCCTACCGATAACCAACCTAATTGTGTATTTACAAAATTTAATCCAGTAGCAACATATTGACCTAAAATTATTCCTAAAGGTCCTAGTACTATCAATGTTACAGGTGTTACTATTAAGATAGTTAATAATGGCTTCATAAAAAACTTTATTTCTTTTGGAGTTATTTTGTCTACAGCTTTATCTATTATACTCATAAATAATACACCTAAAATAATTGGAATTGCTGATGTATTATAGGTCGCCTTAGTAATTGATATACCCAGAAAATCTAAGCCAGCTTTCCCATCTATATTACTATGAATGAGAATAGTTGCTAGAAACGCACCCATATAAGGATTTATTCCTATCTTTTTAGCCGCACTATATCCAAGGAAAATTGGTAGATAGAAGAATCCTGCATTATTTATTGTATTTAATATAATATAAGTTCCAGTATCAGTTGAAAGTCCAAAGAATGTTACACATATATTTAGTACTGCAGATACAAGCCCTGCAGCCACTAAAATAGGTAATACCGGTACAAAAGTTCCACTAATGAAATCTATAATTGTACCAAAAATATTCTTCTTCTCATCTAAATGTTCATCCAATTTTCCACCTTTTTTAAAATCCCCCAATTTAACAAATTCATTATAAACATTACCTACATCTGTTCCAATTACTATTTGTAGTTCATTTCCTCTAGTGACAATACCCATAACACCGTTAATTTTTTTTATTCCTTCTACTTCTACCTTTGAATAATCATTTATTGTCAAACGTAACCGAGTAGCGCAATGATTAACAACCGAAATATTTTCAACATTTCCACTTACCTTAAGAATTTGTTTTGATAAATTTTTATAATCCATCATAATTTCCCCCCTATATTTAAATTGGTTAAATAAAACACTATATAAGACAGTAAACGTTGTCATTGAAAATATAAATTATGATAAGGTTCGCCACAGAATTAAGTGGCGATGCCTTTATGTTTAAGGTGAAATTAAATATTATTTTTATAAAGATAAATGTTAACCAAGTAGCAAGGAAGAATTATTAAAATTAAAAATTCTGACCATTTGATTTAATTAGTTTTGAATACCAATCAAATGANTCCTTTTTAATTCGTTTTAAATCAAGAACTTCCTCATCAGTTGTATTAATATATACTAATCCATAACGTTTAGCCATTCCATTTCCTGTACTAAGCAAGTCTGTAAATGACCATGGATTATATGCAATAACTTCACATCCGTCCATAATTGCCATTCCAACTTGATAAATTTGATCACGTAAGAAGTTAATACGTTCCTCATCATGAATATGACCATCTTCTGCCACAGAGTCATGGGCTCCGAAACCATTTTCTGTAATCATCATAGGTAATTGATAGTGATCCCAGACATAACGTAACATATAACGCATTGCAATCGGATCTATTTCCCAATCCCAATCATTAGTTTCAACATAAGGATTTGATGTTAACTGATATATACCTGGGTATTTTGGGTATATAAATCCTCCCTTTACACCATCTTTATTTAGTTGAAGTTCTGTAAAATTTTCATTAGGTTTACAATCTTTAGCTACATTACTCCTATAACAATTTAAGGAAAAGAAATCTATTTTTGCCTGTTTAATTAATTCCATATCTCCAGGTCTTATGTCAGGATCAATATTATGATCCTTCCAAAACTTTTTAATAAATCCATTATATTCTCTATGAGCATATAAATCATTCCACACTTTTTCAGTAAGTTCTTCAGCATTCATCGCTGCAATTTGATCTTCTGGTTTACAGCTTTCTGGATAAATAGGAACATATCCAGGAACTGGACCTATTTTCCCACCTTTAACTAATTCATGACAAGCAATTACTGCTTTTGCATGGCAAAGATTCATTATATGATTAATCTTCCATTTATCTTTTTCCCAATCAGTACATCCTTTATCTACTCCAAGCCATTCACCGTAACATATTTGCATGTTTTGTTCATTAAGTGAATGCCAATATTGAACNCTATCTCCAAATTCACTAAAACAAACTCGAGTATAGTGATCAAAAGCATCAATAATATCTCTATTAAGCCATCCNCCTAGTTTTTCATCTACCCACACTGGCATGTCATAATGATATAGTGTTACAATTGGATTAATATTATTTGCAACTAATTCATTAATTAAGTTGTTGTAGAACAAAATACCTTCTGCATTAACTTTCCCATCTTCATTTGNAATTATTCTTGACCATGAAATAGAAAATCTATAAGAGGAGAATCCACATTCAGCCATTAAGGCCACATCCTCTTTATAATGATGATAATGATCTGCTGCGATAGTATTATCAGTAAACGGTTTCTTCTTCTTGCTATTCAAATCTATAATTGCTGGTGTTCTTCCTCCTTCTGAGACTGCACCTTCAACTTGCCATGCAGCACTAGACGCACCCCACATAAAATTATCAGGGAATACTGGATTTGTTTTATAATACATAAATAACGCTTCCTTTCATTAGTCTACTTTTTAATTTTTCCATGTGACCTTACATAGGTACTATAAATTACATCAAACATATAATTTAAGGCATATTTGCCATACACACCGCGACCTTCATCGGATCTGTCTTTAGCACTTAAATAATATATTTTATCATACCGATTACAAAAAACTTTATCCCTATTTGTTGTGACTAGAATTTTATGTGCNTCACATTTTGATATATAGTCTAACGATGCTTTAGCAAAAATTCCGGTTGAAGATATAGTGATTAGCATATCTCTTTTATCAAGAGTATTAATTAATGTTTTGTCAGTATAATCATCAGAAATTAATCTAATAATCTTGCCATGAAAAATCATTGATTGTTGAAATTCTCTAATAATAGATGTAGATGTGTCTGAGGTAAGGAAAACTACATATNTGCTCTCAAAAATTTTATCTGCTATTACTTGCGCTTCGTCAATATTCATACGATAATCAAGTTCTTGAATCATCTCGTTAATCTCTTTTGTTAATAATTCTCTATAATTTTGTCTATTAACATGAAGCATATAATATGAATATTGGTCATCATATTCATTAAAACCTGTTTTCATATCTAAAAAATTTTCATATCCAATAGATTTACAAAAACGTCTAACACTCGAACGTGAAACAAAACACTCAGCAGCAACTTCATAAATATTTAATTCTGATAATCTTTGATAGTGATCCAGGAAATAATGAGCTAACACAAAATTAGAATCATCTTGATTATTCTCATTAATAACTGAAAACAATGAACTTAATAAACTCAATCTATTAATATTCATACTTAAAGGTNCCTCTACTTTCAGTAAATTTTTTCACCATCATTGATTAATTTCATAATACCATTTTAAAAATGATGATGGGGTGCAACTTTTGCTCCCTGATATTTATTGATTAATTACCCAACTCTTTCAGATAGTTTTTCAAAACGGTAGTTTTTTTATTCAATATTTATAGCAAAATAGTAAGAAAAAGTTACATTTTTTGATATAATTGAATTATAACAAACAAAAATCATAACCAAAACCAAAAGGTAATGATCATTAATATTTATTAGGTAAGAATAAAAGTAGTATATCAATTAATTGAAAAAATAAACATAAATTAAACCTGTCCTAAGGTAGCATTTAAAGACAGGACAAATAAGTAGAAAACATTTAATATAGAAATAGAGAGGAAGGAGTGGCTTTATGGATTGGCTGGACTCAATGAATAATGCAATAGAATATCTGGAGGCTAACATTACTGAAAAACTTGATATTGAGAAGGTGGCAAAAATTGCATTATCATCCACATTTCACTTTCAACGTATGTATCATATGATAACTGGTGTTACAATAGCTGAATATATACGCAGAAGAAGGCTTACGCTTGCTGCGCAGGATATTATATCTGGTGAAAAGATCATTAATGTAGCTTATAGGTATGGATATGAAACTCCCGAAGCATTCACAAAGGCTTTTAGAAGAATACATGGAATAAGCCCTACCGCAGCACGGGAGCGGGGAACGAATCTCAAGGCATATCCCAAACTTTCCTTTCATATTTCAATAAAAGGAGATAAAAATATGAATTATAAGATTGTTGACAAAGGAAGCTTTACAGTAATAGGTAAACAAACAAAAATAACTATGGTAGACGGAGAAAACTTTAAGCAGGTACCTGAATTCTGGGATGATTGCATGAAGGATGGTTCATATGAATGGATTTCATCAAAGGCAGGCAAGCTTGGTGTACTAGGTGTATGTAAGGATTTCGGTCAATATAAANAAGGATTTAATTATATGATAGGGGTTGAGAAAATTAAAGACACCCTTCCAAAAGGATATGTCTCGGCAACCATACCGGCAGCAACCTGGGCTGTATTTGAATCAATTGGACAATTGCCTGAAGCGTTGCAAGATATTACTCGAAGAATATTTTCAGAGTGGATGCCAGCTACGGGATATCAGCATGCTTGCGCACCAGAACTAGAGGTATATCCTGCAGGGGATATGTTCTCACCGGATTATAGATGTGAGGTTTGGATTCCTATTAAGAAGTAATAGGGAGAAAAATAACAAAGGGACGGCGAACGTGGATATTCATGGTCAACACTGATTGTAAAGTACCTATGATTAGAACCGACATTGAAAAGATGGAATCTCATGGCGTTAAGAAAAAGAAAATCCCCCGAACAATCAGTCCGAGGAAACAGATAGTATTCTAGCTGGTGAAAGTCCAGCAAAGGTAATGGTGAAGGATTAATTATTTTTGAGTATTATTTCTCTCAAAAATAACTTTTCCTGCACAAACCTTAGACTGGCCAAACCACATACATTTTTCGCAGTTTAAGCATTTGCCAGTATCTTTGCCTTGTTTAGCATCATTTGCCCAATTATTATTTATGAGAAATCCTTTAGCGATATCTACAAGATCTACATTTGTTTCATTTAATATTCCCTCGGCAAGCTCTGCTGAATTAATTCCATTAACTGCAAATACAGGGATTGAAACTACTTCTTTAATTTTTTGCGCTGCATAAACAGCATCAGAGTATTTATACTCTTTATCTACATGTATTTCCTGTTCATTCATAAATCCATAAGAAATATCAAGGAAATCTATTCCGTTTTTTTCTAATACTTTAGCATAATGTATTCCCTCTTCTATTGTTGGTTCAAATCCTCCCAAACGGATGCCAACAATAAATTCTTTTGGTGTTACTTTTCTAATTCCATTTATTATTTCTATCACAAATTTTTCAGGATTCTTTCCATATTCATCAGTTCTTTTATTTACTTTTTTATTTAAAAACTGGCTTATTAAATATGCATGGCATCCATGAAGTTCAACCCCATCATATCCTGCACTATAAGCTCTTCTTGCAGCCTCTATAAAATCGTTTTGTATAGATTTTATATCTTCACTACTCATTTCATGCCCAACAACAACACTTCCAGCATAATTTATATATTCATATGGACTTGGACATAATGGNTCTTCTGATATTCCAACAATACCTGCATGATGAATTTGAATAATTATTGGACAGTTTTCNTCGTGAACAACATTAACTATGCTTTTTAGTCCTTCAATTTGTCCATCTTCCCATATCCCAAGCTGCTTTTCCATTAATTTGCCATCATCATTAATACATGTAGCCTCTTGAATTATGAGCCCTGCTCCACCTTCAGCTAATTTTCTATAACGTTCTACATTTTCAGGTGCTACATATCCATCAAATCTAAATCCAACTACCATTGGAGGAACGCAAATACGATTCTTCATTTTTACATTTTTAATACTAAACTCTGAAAATAATTTTTTCAAAAATTCCACACTCCTATTTATCTATTTCATTTATACTTAATATTTTATCTGATATGTTATCATTATATCTTACTCTAAAACATAATATCAAGTAGGCACATTCTTGTGCCTTAGATTTGGAGAGATCCGTAACATAATCCTTCAAATTGCTTTCTCATAATAAAACAGTATAATATAATAAGATACCATTTGTAACGTGCTACTTGCCACGTGGGTGGCACTAAGGGGATGCGGAGAGTGAAAAATATGTCAGGGTATATGGAGTTTATTTCTAAGGCTTGGAAAGAATTTATAAAGCACGGTGATATTAATAGTGAGGTAAGATTAGAAATAGCAGACTCGTGGAAAAGATGCAAGGGATATGGTGTAGATTTTATGAACGGGCGAGGTAATGATGCTTATGGTGTACCCGTAGAATNTAAAATTAAAGAAAATGCAGAACTTGTTTCCGTAGCTCGCTTAATAATGGAGGATGTAAATAATATTATAGTGGGTTCTGGATTTGCTTTGTTTTTGTCAGATAGAGATGGATATATACTTGATATTATTGGAGAAAATAATATTATACAAAAGGCAAATGAACTAAATTTTGTAAAAGGAGCTCTGTGGACAGAAAGAGCAGTGGGAACTAATGCTATAGGAACTGCGCTTTATTTAGATAAGCCTATACAGACCATAGGGGCNGANCATTATGGTATAAATCAACATTCTTGGACATGTTCTTCAGCACCTATTCATAATGAAGAGGGAAATATAATAGGATGTATAAATATGTCAGGTATTTGTCGTGATGCACATTTACACACATTGGGAATTGTTACGGCAGCAGCGGAGTCCATAAAAAAACAGCTGGCACTTATTATTTCTTATAATTTATTAAACATAACCTTTGATTCAATTGTGGAGGGTATGATAGTAATTGATGAGAATTTTAATATCAAAAGGATAAATGATAAAGCTGAAAATATTTTAGGTATAAGACAAAGTGAAATATTTAAAATGAATATAAAAGAAACATTAAAAGATTTAAATTTTGATGATATGCTGTCAAATTCAAGGCAAGCTTATAATAATATAGAATGTGATTTTCATATAAGAAATAAGAGAATAAAATGTATAATAAATGCAGTTGCTATGAATGTTAATAATAAATTTATGGGCGTAGTTATAACTTTTAGAGAAACTGAGTATGTACATAAGTTGGTTAACAAAGTAGTAGGATATAAGGCAAACTATAAATTTGATGATATTATAACTGATAATGAAAAAATGAAAAGTGTAATAGATTTTGCAAAGAAAGCCGCAAGAAGTGATTGTAATATACTAATTGAAGGTTCAAGTGGTACAGGNAAAGAGNTNGTTGCTCAATCTATACATAATTACAGTAAAAGGCAGCAGGGACCTTTTGTAGCTATAAATTGTGCATCTATACCAAGAGACCTGGTAGAAAGTGAACTTTTTGGATATGATAGAGGGGCATTTACGGGAGCTGTTAAAGAAGGACACCCTGGAAAATTTGAGCTTGCAGATGGAGGGACTATTTTTTTAGACGAATTAGGAGAATTTCCTCTTGATATTCAATCAAAACTATTAAGAGTATTAGATAACAATAAAATTGTTAGAGTCGGTGGAACATATGAGAAAAAGTTAAATGTTAGAATTATATGTGCAACTAATAAGAGACTAAAGGAAGAAGTAAAAAACAGAACTTTTAGAGAAGACCTTTATTATAGGTTAAATGTTATGAATATAAAAACTATTCCCCTTGTAGAAAGAAAAGAAGATATAGAATTACTAGCAAAATATTTCATAGACATATTAAATATAAAAAATAATGATAAAATCAAAGTCATGAGTAAAGACTATGTTACAAACCTTAAGGCATATGATTGGCCAGGTAATGTGAGAGAACTTAGGAATGTTATAGAAAGAGATTATTATTCAAGCGAAGGTAATATAATTGCAGTAGAATGCTTAGACATAAGAGAAACAAGTAAATATATAGTGGAAATTAAAGAGGAAGACATTATACCAATAGATACCTTAGAGAAGGAGAGTATAATAAAAGCTCTTAAATTCTGTCATGGAAATCTAGTAAAAGCGGCTCAAATGTTGAAAATAAGTAGATCTAGTATGTATAGAAAAATTAAAAAATATAATATTAACAATGTTTAGATAAATATTGTATATTTTACTTAGAGATTATAAATAACTAGTTATAAAATGTATCAAAATGAGAGCAAAAATATGTAAAATGTCAAAATGACACACTACTTAGTGTGTCATTTTGACATTGAAGTTATTTTTTAAAAATGTATATAAGAATTTCTATTTTGTGAAATGAAAAAAATTAATTAAATTTGTTTTATATCTAATTATAACTAAGTTTATAGATAGGCATTTTGCTATGATAAGCATAAGTGGTAGACATTCTACAACATTAATTTAATCGAGTTTAACAGTGAGATACATACTTTTTTTATGATGTTTTATTAATATTATAATTCTGGAATGATAATTGCTATATAAGTATGTGAGAAAATTAACAATAAAAACATATAATAATATTATTCAGGAGGAATTTTTATTATGAAAGCAGCATTATGGTATGGACAAAGAGATGTTAGGGTTGAAGAAATAGAAGAACCAAAGGTTAGTAAAGGAAATATTAAAATTAAAGTAAAATGGTGTGGAATATGTGGATCAGATTTACACGAGTATGTAAGCGGGCCAATTTTTATACCAGTAGGGCAACCTCATCCTATAACTGGTAATGTTGCACCTGTTGTTTTAGGTCATGAATTTTCAGGGGATGTTGTAGAAATTGGAGAAAGTGTAACTAATATTAAGGTTGGAGATAGAGTTACAGTGGAACCTATTGTAGCTTGTGGTAAATGCCCAGCTTGCAGAGAAGGAAAATATAATCTTTGTTCATCATTAGGATTCCATGGACTTTGTGGAAGTGGCGGTGGACTTGCTGAATATACTGTATTCCCAGAAGAATATGTACATAAAATACCTGACGATATGTCATATGAACAAGCAGCNCTTATAGAACCAATAGCAGTTGCTCTTCATTCAATTAGGATGGCTAATTTCAATACAGGTGATTCTGCAATTGTACTTGGTTCAGGTCCAATAGGACTTGCAACTATTGAATGTCTAAAAGCTGCAGGAGCAAGTCTTATAATAGTATTACAAAGAAAATCAATAAGACAAGAATATGCTAAAAGAGCAGGCGCAAATGTTGTGCTTGATCCAAATGAAGTTAATATAGCCGAGGAAGTAAAAAAACTTACAGGCGGAGTAGGCGTAGATGCAGCTTTTGAAACTACTGGAGCTAAAATAGGTTTTGATACAGGTATTGATAGTTTAAAATATGAAGGAACAATGGTTATAACAAGTATTTGGGAAGGTGATGTAAGCTTTAATCCAAACGTTTTAGTATTCTCTGAAAAGAAAATAGTAGGAACAATAGCTTATAGGCATGAATTCCCAGCAACAATTGCACTAATGNGTGATGGAAGGGTTAAAGCAGAAGGTTATATAACTAAAAAGATATCTCTTGATGATATAGTAGAAGAAGGCTTCGCAGCTTTAACTGGACCAGAAAAGAAGAAACATGTAAAAATACTTGTAACTCCAGATAAGTCTCTTTTATCTGATCGTTAATCGTAATAACAATAAAAATTACTTTGATGTTAAAATATTAATTGGACTACTATACCTTAAATTCATTTTAGGTATAGTAGTCCAATTTTTTTATATAAATATTAAGTTTAGAACAAATAAACATAAATAGTGAAAGTCATTCGAATCTAGGAATAATATCTACGTTAGATATATTTCGGTTCAAACGATATTGTGAGGGGCTAATTCCACTAAACCTGTTAAATACTCGATTAAATTGAGAAAAACTATTAAATCCGCATTTCTCTGAAATATCTGTAATTCTTGTATCTGTATATAGTAATAATTGTTGTGAATTACGAACTCTAGTCATTTGCACATATTTAGTAAAGGTGAAGCCTGTAACGTTTTTGAATTGATGAGATAGGTAGTATGAGCTGATGAAGAATTTTTTCGAAATAAATTCTAAGGATAGATCTTCAGTGTAATTGATATGTATATATGAAGTAATCAAATAAATCTTGTGTGTAATAGAATTNGAAAACTTTTGTGGTACAAACAAATTTTCGCTTTTATTNTTATAAATAGCACATAAAAATTCAATGAATTTAGTATGGATAGTTAGCGAATTTAAAGGAGAATTATTTTTAGAAATAGTGAATATATCGTTGATAAGACTGAGAATATTTTGTCTACAACTTTCAGAAAAACGAAAAATTGGAATTGGATCATCAAAAATAGAGAATAGAGAATTAAAACTATCTTCTAGTCCTATAATACTTTTAGGCATAGCGAAATTGATAATCAATCTCTTTTTTGGAGTACCTTGAGGATATTCAGTTTTGTGCAATGATGAAGGCTTTAAAAATACCATATCGTATTGTTGGATAGCATAGAAATGACCCTCTATAATATGAGTTGCCTTTTCATCAATAAGTATATGAATTTCATAGAATTGATGAAAATGCTGAAATTCCATGTTAATATTGGCAGAACGTTCATCGTAATCAAAATAATAGAACAAATCATNTATATCGGTGTTTATATTAATTGAATATCCTTGATCATACAGCAAGACTTTTTTATGGGTCATAAAACTACCTCCTAAGAATACTACTAATTGAATCAAGTATACATAAAAATAGCAATAAATGCAATGTTTAAGCCGTATAAACGCAAAAAGTAAGTAGTTTTAAAAAGATCACTATGCTATTATTAAATGAACCTAAGAATTACAAGATCCGAAGAAAAGAATAAGGGGAGGTACTATATGGAAGAATTAAAATATAAGATTGATTATGACGAGTCTATTAGTCGTTGGTGGGTGACTGACATGAAGCAGGCTGCATTTGAATCGCCTTATGAAACTTTTAATGCAGAAGTAAATCTGGGAGAGGCTTATGTTCAGATAATTTATCCTGTTAGAAAAGAATTTTTGAAACAAAATAAATTACAAAATGTAAAATACTATGATGGTACATATAATAGCATATATTTTCCTTTTGAAAATAATAGAGTGGATTTTACTACTTTCATTCATACGCCACATCATATATGGGTAAATGCTAAAACATACCTTGATGTAGAAGAGGCTGGCGAATATCCATTTGAAATATATACCTGTGGTGGTATGAAGATTTGGGTAAATAAAAAAGAAGTGTTATGTTACGCCCCTTATACTAGAAATATACCTGGGAAAATTTCTATTTCCATACAATTACAAGCAGGTATGAATGAAGTAGTAGTTTATGCCGATGAACTTGCAGAACGAGATGTTTTTTTCTATTATGAAATGAGATATAAAGGAGATAAATCATTAACAGGTGTTTTGCCAGTGGATCAAAGTGTTAATGAAATTATGCAAACAGAGAAATTTTTGAAAAGCTGTTATTTTGAAAAAGACTGTGTTTATGAAGGTGAATTAATTTTAAAATATGATGGCTCCTTATTAGATGTTGATAAACATTTGATTGTGCAAGGAGATGAAGAGTCTGCAAAAAATAATAATGTTGATATTGATGAAGTTAATAATGTGATTGCTTCTAGAAATAATGATGAAGTATCATTAGGTGATATAAAAAGACATAATGTTGGGATCCTTAAAATTCTTATTGGCATTAAGGTTGGAAGCTTTATCATATCCAGGGGGCTTGTTGTTGGCATTATTCCAAAGGACATTATTGATTTTCAGCCGATGTTAACAATTGAAGATAGGAAAAAGCAAGCATTAGAGTTTATTTGTATATATGGCGAAAATGTGGTTAATCGAACAATGGCAATTCTAGAAGTTCAAAATGAAATGACAGATAAAGCATATGCCTGTTTACAAATAAGTTTAGAAAAAATTAAAAACAAGGAAGATTGTTCGGATTTTGTTTTAGTGCCTATGTTTCTAATGATAACGCGTTATAGAAGCTATTTAACGGATGAGGTATATGAAGATATTAAAAACACCATAATTGATTTTAGATATTGGATTGATGAACCTGGTAATGATGTTATGTGGTATTTTAGTGAAAATCATGCATTCTTATTTAATATTTCACAATACCTTTCTGGATATTTATTTCCAGAAGATGTTTTTAGTGTTAGTAAGCGTTTGGGTAAAGAACAGTATTTAATAGGTAAAAAACGTGTAGAAGAATGGTTTGATACCTTCTTTAAGTATGGTTATGCAGAGTGGAACTCTGCTACTTATATTCCTATTGATCTTATTGGTTTCTTTGTATTATTTGAAATGGCTCCAGACGAAAGTATTAGAAAACTAGCTAAAAAAGCTTTAGATTTTACATTTAAAGTTGTTACATATAATACCTATAATGGAATTATGAGTTCAAGTTACGGTAGAGCTTATGAGGACACATTAAAAGCAAGACAACTTGTGGAACCAAGCTTTACAGAATGGGTATCCTACGGGTCAGGTCGAATTAATTTTAGGTCCAGATCGGTTTCACTGTATTGCCTATCAAGTTATGTACCACCTGATTATGACAAAGAGGTGGCACTTAAAGAAAATGAATGGATGAGTGTTGAATTTGATCAAGGGTTAAACAAAGTAAAAACTTATAATTTTAAGACAGTAGACTATTTTATAGCTTGCGTAAAACGCTTTAAACCATTTGAACATGGACATCAACAGCATTTAATGAATGTGGCACTTGGTAAAAATAGTATTCAGTACTATGTGAACCATCCAGGTGAAAGACCATTTAGTGGAGGAAATCGTCCTTGCTATTGGGCTGGAAATGGTACAATACCATTTATTGAGCAATATAAAAATGTCATGGTAATGTTATTTAAAATCGATCCTAATGAATTAGTTCATTATATCCATAGCTACAGTACATTCTATGATTTTGATGAATATGAAATTACAGGTAAATGGTTATTTGTTAAAGTGGATAACTCATACATGGGTACTTATTTCAGCAATGGCATTTCATATACAAATTATGGCGCAAACAAAGGAAAAGAGGTTATTTCATATGGATTGAACCATGGGGTTATTGTAAAATGTGGCTCCAGTGAAGAATTTGAAAGTTTTAATAACTTTAAGAATATCTTAAAGTCAATGAAAATCACTTATAATGGAGAAGAATTTATAAAATTTAATGATCCGCAGTATGGAGAAGTTATCATAGATGGTATAGACAATGTAACGGTTAAAGGAGAATCAATTAACCACGTAGATCAATCAANAATGAAAGTCCTAAAGGGACAACTATAATGTAAGTTGGAGAGGAATCTGATATGACTATAGATAAAATGATCGTAAAAGAAAAATTAAATCAATTGGTAGAAAGCTTTAAAACTGTTCTTTATGAAAAGGATGAAACTTTTTTGGAAAATATGAAAAAAAAGAACCTTGCAGGAGACGATGTTAGCAAATATCAGTTTTGGGAATGGACTCAGGGTGTAGGGTTATATGGGCTATGGGAACTTTTTAAAACCACAAAAGAAGAAAGTTATTTAGAAATTATTACCGAGTATTATGATAAGCAACTTTCAAATGGATTGCCATCTAAAAATATTAATACAGTTGCGCCACTTTTAGCTTTATCTTACCTATACGAGTATACAAAGCAAGAAAATTACTTAGAAGTATGTAAGGAATGGGCAGAATGGATTATGCATGAACTTCCTAGAACGAAGGAAGGAGGCTTTCAACATATTACCTCTGATACTGAAAATGACCAAGAACTATGGGATGACACTCTGTTCATGTCAGTATTATTTCTTGCTAATATAGGTAGGATTTTAGATGAACAATCTTATATTGAAGAAGCAAAGTATCAATTTATGGTGCATATAAAATATTTAGCAGATAGAAAAACAGGGTTATGGTTTCATGGTTGGAGCTTCAATGGAAATCATAATTTCGCAGAAGCCCTGTGGGGAAGAGGAAATTGTTGGATTACAATTGCAATCCCTACTTTTATAGAGATGGTATCCATAGAAGGCAGTGTTAAAAAGCTTTTGGTAGAAGCTTTAGAGGCACAAATAATAAGTTTGCATAAATATCAAGATCAAGGTGGTATGTGGCACACCATTATTGATGATGAGACATCCTATTTAGAGTCAAGTGCAACCAGTGGCTTTGCCTACGGTATTTTAAAATCAGTTAATATTGGGTTAATAGATAAAAAATATGAAAAATGTGCTTTTAAAGCATTAGATCCAATATTAAATTTAATTAATGAAGAAGGCATAATGGGTCAAGTATCTTATGGTACTCCCATGGGTAGAGAAAGCAAAAACTTCTATAAAGAGATTCCTATTCAACCTATGCCTTATGGACAGGCTATCTCAATACTATTTTTATTAGAAATTTTAAATACAAAGATGTAGTGTCTGGTAGTTTGAATAAAGATAATGCTTAAAATAGCATTAAATGCAATATATTTTCGAAAAAACAGCAAAATATAAGTAGTATTGTTAAGAGAAGTAATGATAAAATATAATTATATCAATAATAGCTAACTATAAATGTATACGTATAAATTCAACAAACAAAGGGGGAATATTTTATGTTAAAAAGATTGGCAGTAGTATTATCTCTAGTTATGGTAGTAGGGTTAACAGCATGTGGTACAAAAAATGCAACTGATTCGAAAAGTAGTGGGGAAACTAAAGGATCTCAAACTATTAAGGTTTTGCTTACAGAGGAGCCAAAAGAAGGTGACTCGCTTCCAACAGCATTACATGCTTGGGAAGCAGCAACTGGTAATAAAGTTGATATTATGGTAATACCTTATGGTGATTTATCGTCAAAATTTCCTGCTATGGCAAAAAACAACGATTTACCGGATGTAATAGCCACAACAGGAATACATCAAACATATCCTGANGAATTTGTAGACCTTAGTAAGGTAGTAGATACTTCAAAGTTTGAACCAACTGCTTTAAAAACAGTAGGTAAAGCCTTCAATTCTGATAAGATTTCTGGATTGCCAGTACAATATACAACAACAAATATGTATTATAATAAGGATGCTTTTGAGGCAGCGGGTTTGACTGTACCAACTGTTGATAAACCTTGGACATGGGAAGAACTATATAAAAATGCAGAGATTCTAAAAGCAAAAGGCGGTGTAAAATATGGACTTGCTGTTGATCCATCAAGGGCAAGATATGATGTACTTATGTATGCTAACGGCGGATCTGTAGTTGAAAAAGACGGCGACTCCTTTGTAATTACAGTAAATAGTGCAAAAAATGTAGCTACTTTAGAAAAATTTATAAAAGCAAATAATAATACAATGCCAAAGGCAATTTGGAGCGGTGGTACAACAGATAATCCTGCAGATTACTTTAAAAATGGAGATGTAGGTATTTACTTATCTGGTTCTTGGAATTATAACGCCTTTTCAAATGATATTAAAACATTTAAATTAGGTGTTATGCCAACTCCAAAAGGAGATGTTTCAACATCTGCAATCATAGGTGGTGGAGCACTTACCATTCCTGAAAAGGCCAAAAATAAGGATACAGCAATTAGCTTTATTAAGTGGATGTATACCGATGAAAACTATCAAAATTACTTAAACAATGATAAAGGGTTATCAGCTTTAAAAAATGTAAACTATAAACCAACTGACAAAACTGCAATAGCAGATTTTAAAATAATACAAAATGAAGTTAAATCAGTTACAGATACATTTAGAGTAGATGAGAGTTCAGCTTGGAGATCTTATTTAGATGCTGAATACAGAGACGCTATTAAAAAAGCAGTCAGTGGGGAAACAACTGCAAAAAAAGCACTTGATGATTTTGCAAAGAGTTTACAAGATAAATCAGAATGGAAGATTAAGTAGTATCATTATTTAAAAATTGATAAAAAGCTACTCTTATTAAGATTAATTAGAGTAGCTTTCTTAAAAATTATATGAGAAGCAAATAACCATTTAGAAGGATGTGATTTAAATGAAAAAAAATAAACAAGCATTTACGCATAACAAAGCATTTTGGGGGTTTGTAGCACCTTGTGTAATCCTTTTTACTATATTCTTTTTAGTACCTTTAATTCTGAGTATAGTCTTTTCCTTTAGCAATTATGATGGGTGGAAGAAAATGGACTTTGTAGGACTAAAAAATTATATAAAACTTTTTTCGGATGGTAGTTTTTATGCCTCAATGGGAAGAACATTTACATACACTATTGTTACGATACCTTTTAAAGTTATTATTCCATTATTGATTGCATTGCTTGCTACATCCAAATATGTAAAAGGGAAAACAATTATGAGAACAGTAATTTACATACCGGTGTTACTTTCTTCGTTAGTTGCGGGAATTACAATTAATTGGATGTTTGGTCAGGAATATGGTCTGGTGAATTTTATAATTAAAAGTTTAGGTGCCACGCCACTTCAATGGGCATTAAGTCCTAAATTAGCAACATTTGTTATAGGATTTGCATCTAACTGGGGATCAATTGGCTTTTTTATGATTATATTTATTGGTGGTATAAATAGTATTTCCGCAGATGTTTTTGAAGCGGCAAGTATTGATGGTGCTAATAAAATACAAACTTTTTTTAAAGTTACAGTTCCAATGCTTATTCCAACTACATTTTTAGTTGTTCTTTTATCTACAATTAATTTATTAAAGGAGTACGCTTTAGTACAAGGTGTTACGCAAGGTGGTCCAGGCACATCAACAACATTTATTATTCAGTATATTTTTGATAAGGGGTTTAAACAAAATGAATATGGTTATGCGTCTGCAGTTTCTACGATAGTAATGCTTATATTTATTTTGATAGCTTTTGTTCAATTTAAAGCAAGTAAAGGGGGGGAAACAGAATAATGAGTAAAAAATTAAGGAAAATGGAATATATTTTACCAACTACGTTATCGGCATTTGCTGCCTTTATTATTATCTTTCCCATTGTTTGGCTTTTACTAAGTTCATTTAAACCATCAACAGAACTTTTTGCTTATCCACTACATTTGTTTCCTAAAAACTTTACTCTAGCCCCATACATTAGTGTTATAAAAAATGGATTTGGGGTATATATAGGAAATAGTTTTTTCCTAGCAGTTGTAGGTACACTAATAACTATTATTATTAGTTCTATGTGCGGATATGCATTGGCTATATATAGAAATGAAATTAAGTATGTTAATTTAGTTTTTGGCGTATTTTTACTAGGTACCTTAATACCAGGCGAGACATTAGTGGTTCCACAGTTTTCAGTAATTAGTGCACTAGGCTTGTATAATAATATTTGGGGAGTTATTCTCCCAGTAGTCACGACCACTACAGGTATTTTTTTGTACAGACAACATTATTTTTCAATTCCACTGGCTTTGGTAGAGGCGGCGCGTATTGATGGAGCTAATGAATGGAAGATATTCACGTCTGTTATGTTACCTTTAGGTTCATCTGTAACTGTTACATTAACAATATTCTCATTTATGTGGCGCTGGAACGATTATATACTTCCTCTGATTGTATTATCAGATCAGAAGAAATATACTATTCAGATAGCTATTAAAAACTATATTGGAAATATGAGTGTGGATTGGAATTCAATTCTTGCAGCATCCATAATTTCAATTGTACCTGTAATTATACTTTTTATAGTTTTACAAAAATATATTGTAGGTGGAGCTGTATCGAGTGGTGTAAAGGGTTAAATTATATCTTCAAATATGTTTTACCAATTACCCTTGAAGGCATTAGTGTTTTCAAGGGTTTTAGTCTGGTAAATGAAATGCGAATTAACAAAGGAGTCATCTAAATGAATACACTTAATGTTATTGTTACCACTATGTTAAGCTTTAAATCATATGTACTACTGCCAATATTAATGATAATCTTATCATTAATAATAGGACTAAAAATAAAGAAAGCATTAAAAGCGAGTATTACCCTTGGAATAGGTTTTGTTGGCATATTTGTTATTTTTGATTATTTTGTAAGTAGAATTGGACCAGTTTTAAAACTTATTATTGAAAGAACAGGAATAAGTCAAAATGTAATGGATGTTGGTTGGCCACCACTNGCTGCAATGGCGTGGTCTTTCAAACTTGCACCAATTTTAATAATTCTTA
>JGI24143J45723_1000476_pt1 | contig 20645 bp, 18 predicted proteins | sample BarGraIncu00432A_FD_45723 | JGI IMG/M metagenome (IMG submission 45723) | reverse complement strand
TCCCCGCAGCTAATGAACAGTGATCAGGCCAAGTAGATGAAAAAAGGGGGGGGGTGGACCGGGGTGGGAAGGGAAGCTCATTCGGAGCGACTAGCAGCGATAGTGATGTTACAGCAGATCAGAAGGTAAAAGGCCAGAGGTTGGCAGTACCTACCCCTGGCCTTAGTATCTGGTTTCGACAGCGAGAGAGATCATTATAACTACGAGCTGCAGAGAAGGCTTAAACCTTAGAGCTCATGGCGTATTTGATATTGGCCGGCACAAAGATCCAGAGCACAACGTCAACTGCCCGGGCTGCGAGCAGGATCGGGAAAAAGATCAGGGCAATGATCTTTTCGGAGATTCCTTCAGCCCAGCCGCTCAGATTGATCGTGTCGCAGAAGATGGAAATTGCGATACATACTGCGAGTCCCGCCACCATGAATATACAGGTACCGACGACGAGCATGAGCAGCGACAAAATACTGGTTCCGAACATGTGTTTTCTCCTTATTGGGGGTAATGACATGCGCCGGGCAACACACGATGTGACTGCCTGTCGAACATCAGGACGTGACCTTAGAGTTAACCACACGGAGACCTGAATCTTTCAGCGTCCTTCCTGCTGCTTTCATCATCGCTGCCGCTTTTCACTATCTACCAGGAACAGCCGGATACTGTATACGGAAATCTACCTCAGCCGAGACATAATAGCAAGCCAATTAGCATGCTACAATCGAAGGAGCCCTTTGCCCCCTAACACTTATTGCCCTGGTCCATACAGGGGAATGGGTGAGAGTGATGCCACGGAGTGAGTTCCGTACGGTAGGTAGAGACGCATTGCATGCGTCTCAGCGCTGCCGCGCCCCTGGATTGATCCCAGTGTGATCTGGTCGAGGGAGACGCATGCAATGCGTCTCTAGGTGATGAAGAGGAGTGAAAGGTTTGCTGAACGCCTCGCCCTCTAGGAGAGGAGTGAGGCTTTTGCCAGAGGGTGAGGGTGATAACGGCTACCCCACAACGCCTTAACTTCACGCTAGCGGGGTCGGGCGGCGAGGGGGGATGCACAATTTGTGACCTTTGCAGCCGCTTCATTAATTCTTCAAGACTTTTGGGAGGTTTTGTCCCGCTCCAGATCAAAGTTGAGACGGATACCCCAGCCGTACTGGGGGTCCTTGTGCAGTTCACCATGGGCGTCGAACTTCAGCTTGGGGTCCTTGGTGGAGACGAGATTTTTCAAGAGGACCGGCTTTCCCTTGAGGAGCCTTCCGGCGAGGGACGGGGAAATTTGCTTGCCCCACCTGGCAAGCCTGTCCTTCCAAAGGACGAAGCCGCAGCGCGCGGCGCAGCTATAAGATTTTTCCTGCTCCCGCACTTCAGCGCCGCAACCGGGGCAGCCTCCCAGGCTAGCGTCGGCAGCCGGCTTAGCCGCCTTCCCCTCGCGCGTGCCTGCTCCGGCAGACGCACCCGCGCTCCCGGCCGCGGCCGTGGAGCCGCTTCTGACACCCTTTGTGGTCGACTCAGAGGAAGATCCCTTCTTTCCGAGAGCGGCGTCAATCCAGGCCGAAAGCCCCCTGCCGCTGGCAAGGGTCGCCTCGGGGATGCTGGCGCCCTGTTTTTCGGCCAGGGAGCGGGCATAGCGTAACTGCCCCTCGCTCGGACCTCCCCCCTCCACCCGTTCCTGAGGCTTGGCGTACCCCATCTTGCCGTGCACCCCGCGGCAAAAGCGCTGCCAGGTCTCCTTGTTTTCCACCACCAGGTCGAGGAAACCCTCCATCCTGCGGGTGAGGTCGTAGTCAATCACCCAGGGGTGCTTTTCACGCAGGTAATCGACCAGGGTTTCCCCCGGAGGAAGCGGCACCACCTTCCCCTTCTCCTCGCGCACGTAGCCGCGATCGCCAATGTTCTTGGTAATGGCCGCATAGGTGGAAGGGCGCCCAATCTCCAGCCGTTCCAGCTCCTTCACCAGGCTTCCGAAGGTGAAGCGTCCGGGGGGCTTGGTCTTTTTCTCCTCGAGGCTCTCCCCCAGTTTCGGCACCAGCTCGCCCGGCACGACCGGCGGGAGCGCCTGCAGCGGGTCCTCCTCGCCCCGGCGCTCCTTCTCCTCGTCGACCTCGCTGTAGACCTTGAGAAAACCGTCGAACTTCAGCACCCGGCCGGTCGCCTTGAACTTTTCCCCGGCAACGTCGAAGAGCATCATGGTGGCGTCATAGACCGCCTGCGCCATCTGGCTTGCCACGGCGCGCCGGAAGATCAGGTCGTAAAGCCTTCCGTGCTCCGGCGTCAGCCGCTCCCGGGTAATCAGGGCGGAAATCTCCGAGAGCGAGTGCATGTGCGTCGGGCGGATCCCCTCGTGCGCCTCGGCCTGGGAGTTTTTGGACTTGTGTTGATTCGGCTTGGGCGGCAGGTAAGCGGGGCCCAGGGTCCCCGTCAAAAAGGCGCGGATCTCCTGGATGAATTCGTCAGCCATACGGACCGAATCGGTGCGGTGATAGGTGATGAGCCCCTGGTCGAAGAGCGACTGGGCGAGCTTCATGGTCTGCTCCGGCGAGATCTTCAGGCGCGCGGCGGCTGCGGCCTGCAGGTCGACCGTGGTGAAGGGGGGCTTGGGGGACTGTCTCGCCTCCTTGCGCTCCACCTTTTCCGCCAGGGCGTGGCTCTGGGAAAGAATCGCGTCGATGATCGCCTGGGCGTCCGCCTGGACTTCGAACTTCCCCCGGACGTGGCGAGCTAGAAACTGGGTGCCGTCCTTGTCGAGCCGGATACTCAGGATCCAGTAAAGGGTTGACTGGAAGGCGCGGATCTCCCGTTCCCGGTCGACGATCAGGCGCACCGCCGGCGACTGCACCCTTCCAACGCTGAACTTGCCGTGCAGTTCGCGGCTCGCCATGGGCGAGAGGAGATAGCCGACCAGCCGGTCGCCGATCCTGCGCCCGAGAAAGGCGTGGTAGAGCCCGGAGTTGGTCTGCTCAAAGGGAACCGCGCGGGCGAGCGAATCCCTCAGCCCCTTCTCCGTTACCTCGAAGATCTCCATGCGCAGGCAGGCCTTGGCGACCGACTTCACCTCCTCGAAGATGTGGCTGCTGATGGCGTACCCCTCGCGGTCCGGGTCGCCGGCGAGCATGACCGTCTCCCCCTTGGCCGCCTCGCGCAGCTCGCGGGGGAGGTTCTTTTTCTTCTCGTGGTAGACGAAGGTCGGCTCGTAGCTTTGCAGGTCGACGCCGATGCTGGATTCGGGGAGGTCCTTGAAGTGTCCGACCGTCGACATGGTCTTCGATTTGAGGATCGACTGTATCTTGCGCGCCTTGGTGGGCGATTCGACGATGATGAGCATTGAGATCCCCGGTTTCTAAGACTAAGAACGAGCCCTGACAGATTGTAGAGACCCATTGCATGCGTCTCAGCAACTTCGCAAGCGTCAGGCAGCTCGCCCCATCTCTTCACGGATAACTTTTCGAAGGGTTTCTTCAAGGTTGCCCGAATCCTTCGATAGATAATCACGAAGAGCATCATTAATCAATGTCTGATATCCTTTGCCCGCCCCGTCCGCGCGAGTTCGGAACTCTTCGAGAATGGCGTCGTCGAGGTACATTGTGATCCGTATTTTCCCAGTTTGTGGAACAACCGCGCCACGTTTGGCATTGGAAAAATCGTATTCAGCTTTCATTACAATGCCTCTTTTCATTACGCAGTAATTGCACTGGTCTTTCACACACGCCTACGCTGCACGCGGGAAGGGATGCACTTCCTTGTCGAGCCTGTCCTCCAGAGCTTCCATAGCTACTTCCATATCGTAATGGCTCTGAAGATTAAGCCAGAATTGCGCCTCCATATTAAAAAAACGCCCAAGACGAAGTGCAGTATCAGCTGTTATTGAGCGCCTACCGTGCACGATTTCATTTACACGCCGAGGGGTTACGCCAATATCCTTTGCCAGCCGATACTGACTGACACCTATCGGTACCAGAAATTCTGCCAATAGGATTTCTCCAGGATGAATGGGGGGGAAATCACGCTTTGTCATGGTGCCACCTCTTTAATGGTAATCGACTATTTCAACGTTATACGCGTCACTGCCTTCCCAAACGAAGCAGATACGCCACTGCTTATTGATCCTGATACTGTGCTGCCCCTCTCTATCGTGATGCAAAACCTCAAGATTATTTGAAGGAGGAATTCGCAAAGTCTCGAGAATACTCGCAGCATTAAGTATCTTAAGTTTCATCACCGCCGTGCGTTGAATCGGTTGAGGGAGCTTAGAGGAAAAATGCCCGTTGAACAGCTTCTCAGCCTCTTTGCTTTTGAAGGATTTGATCATGGAAGGATGTTATCCCCAAAAGATATTATCGTCAAGGGATAGTAAAAAGATGCGTCAACTATTATTCCCGAACAGGAGGTTCAATTGTCGCTGATCAAATGACTAACGGGGGGCTGGGGTGAGCCTAGAAAAGGGGAAGCCCGAGATCAACTGCCGGTCGCGCCAGGATCATCACCTGGGACGGAGAGCCGGTAGCGGCAGGTCCCATGAGGTGAGGGCATGTCTTGAAAACCATCATACGACGATCCTAAGCAGAGATGCCCTCTTGAAAAACCATCATACGACCATCTTAAGCAGGGATGCCCTCTTGAAAAACCATCATACGACCATCCCAAGCAGAGATGCCTTCTTGAAAAACCATCATGCCACGGTCTCAAGCAGAGATGCCCTTTTGAAAAACCGTCATACGACCATCTCAAGCAGAGATGCCCTCAAAGCCGGCACGCCGCCTATTCCCGCCTGTGACTATTCGGCACTGAGTTCGTCCGAAGTTTACCCTGAAATCCTCCCCGCCAGCTTGGTGAGACGCTTATGGGACTTCTGGTTCTTCACCGCCATGGCGAGCGCCTTCGGCTCACCGATGACGACGACCAGCTTCTTGCCACGGGTGACCGCCGTGTAGATGAGGTTGCGCTCCAGCATGGTGTAGTGCTGCATGGCAAGCGGCAGCACGACTGCGGTGTACTCGGACCCCTGGCTCTTGTGGATGCTGGTCGCATACGCCAGGGAAAGCTCGTCCAGTTCTCCGAACTCGTAGGGGACCTGCCGGTCGTCGTACTCCACGACGAGACTCCCCTCGTCCAGATCCAGCGTCACGATCCTGCCGATGTCGCCGTTGAAGACCTCCTTGTCGTAGTTGTTGACGGTCTGGATCACCTTGTCGCCGGGCGCGAAGCTGCTGCCGAAGCGGGTGACCCTCGGCTCGGCCTTGCCGTTTAACGCCTGCTGCAACTCCACGTTCAGCGAGCGTGTCCCGAGACCGCCCCGGTTCATCGGCGTCAGCACCTGAATGTCCCGCACCGGATGAAACCCGAAACGCTTCGGGATGCGCTCGGTCACCACCTGCAGCAGCTTCGCGTGGATGTCCTCGGGGGTGGTCGCTGGGATGAAGTAGAAATCGCTAAGATCCTGCCCCTCGTCCTTGAGCGGCAGCTCGCCCCGGTTGATGCGATGGGCGTTCACAATGATCCGGGAGCTGGCCGCCTGGCGGAAGATCTCGGTGAGCCGCACCGTCGGGACGGCACCTGAGGCGATGATGTCGGCAAGGACGCACCCCGGCCCCACCGAGGGGAGCTGGTCCACGTCCCCCACGATCACCAGCGCGGCGGAATCGGGAATGGCGGGGAGGAGCTTGTTCATCAGCACGATATCGACCATGGACGACTCGTCCAACACGAGCAGATCGGTCTCCAGCGGGTTGTCCCTGCCGCGCTTGAAGCCGAAGGTCTGGGGATCGAACTCCAGCAGCCGGTGGATGGTCTTCGCCTCCAGCCCGGTCGACTCGGTGAGCCGCTTGGCCGCCCTTCCCGTCGGGGCGCAGAGGGTCACCCGGAGCTCCCTGGTGCGGATGATACCGAGGAAAGAATTCACCAGGGTGGTCTTGCCGACGCCGGGCCCTCCTGTGATGACGATGACCTTACTCTTGAGCGCGAGCCGGATCGCCTCGCGCTGGGAGGCGGAGAGGACCAGCCCGTTCTCCCCTTCCACCCAGGGGATCGCCTTTTCCGCGACGATGTTTCCCCAGGGTGGCGCGCCCGGCGCGAGGCGGGAAAGGTTCGAGGCGACCCCGACCTCGGCGCGGTACAGGGAAGCCAGGAAGAGGCAGGGCCTTCCGGCGATCTGGTCCGGGATCAGGTTCTCCTCGACGATCTCGGCTTGAATCGCACTTTCGATGACCGGCGGCGGTATCTCCAGCAGGGCCGCGGCACTCTCGGATAGTTCGTCGTGCGCCGCCGCGCAGTGGCCGCGGCCGGACATCTCCTGCAGCACGTGCCTGACCCCCGCCTGGGCGCGCATCATGGAGTCAGGGGCGATGCCGAGTTTGGCGGCCAGAGCGTCCGCGGTCTTGAAGCCGACCCCGTGAATGTCGAGGGCGAGCCGGTAAGGGTTCTCGGTCACCTTGAGGATCGCTTCGTTGCCGTAAGTCTTATAGATGCGCACCGCGCGGGCGGTCCCCAGTCCGTGGGACTGCAGGAACACCATGATCTCCCGCACCGCCTTCTGCTCGACCCAGGCGCTGGATACCTTTTCCATGCGCTTGCGGCCGATCCCGGGAAGTTCCAGTAGCCGCTGCGGGGTCGCCTCGATGACGTCGAAGACCTCCGCTCCGAAGGCCTGAACCAGCGCCTTGGCGAAGTGGGACCCGATCCCTTTCACCATGCCGGAGCCGAGGTATTTCTCGATCCCCTCCAGGCTCGTCGGTTGGACCACCTGCAACTGGGCCGCCTTGAACTGCATACCGTGGGTGCGGTCGTTGTGCCAGGAACCGGTGCACTCCAGGAATTCGCCAGGCGTCACCGAGGCAGCCGCGCCGGTGACCGTCACCAGTTCCCGGTGTCCGGTCACCTTCACCCGAAGGACGCAGAACCCCGTCTCCTCGTTATGGAAGGTGACCCGCTCCAGGGAGCCGGAAAGCCGCTCTACCGGACTATCTGTGAAGGTGCTCTGTTTCATGGGATCTCAAAATTCGAAGCTTTAACGCAAAGGCGCCAAGGCGCAAAGGGAAGCAAACCAAGAATTACTGCCGCAATCCTCTTTCAGTTAATCATACGCGTTCTGTATTTTTTTCGCGCCTTGGCGCTCTGGCGTCTCCGTGTTACCTTTTTCTTGGGGGACCGTTAAGGCTCGTGCTATCATCCCTCCTTGCCAAAGGAGCACCCATGACAGACAAGACCGACAAGACCCCGATCATAGAAAAGATAAAGAAGCTGCTCGCCCTCGCTGCGTCCAACAACGAACACGAGGCGGCACTGGCCGCCAGCCACGCCCAGCGCCTACTGGCGGCGCATAACCTGGCAATGGCCGACATCGAGGCGGAGCGCAAGCCCGAACTTGCGGACCGGGTGGAAACCAGCGCCGCCAAGAACCTCCCCAAGTGGGCGCGCCACCTCTCCGGCTCGGTCTGCGCCGCGTTCGACTGCCAGGGGATTCACCACCCGGCGACCGGCAAGCTCACCTTTATCGGAGTCGGCGCCGACGTGCAGATCGCAGCCTACACCTTCGCCTTCCTGGAGCGCACCATCAGAAGGCTCTGCTCTCAATACATGAAGACTACAGCAATAGCAAGCACTCCCAACCGCCAGCGCGAGCTGATGCGCCAGTCCTATTATTTGGGGGCCGTTTCTACGGTGGCGGTGCGCTTGAGGGAACAGAAGGAGCAGACGCCGGTCACGCCGGGGGCGCTGGTTCCGGTGAAGGAAGGGCTGATCAAGAAGGCAATGGAAGAGCTCGGAGTCATCAGGACCATAAGGAGCCGCAAAAGCTACATAAACACCGACGCCTACAGCTGCGGTCAGGCCGATGGCAGGGCGGTCGGCATCCGCCATGCCCTGGAATCAGGCGGCAAGGCGGCGCGGGAGCTGCAATAACCTGCCAGCCCGCCCGCGCGCCCCGCTTTTTAAGCTGATGAGCGCCCCTCTCAGGTGCCCCGTCAGCGGGCGAAACCTGCAGAGAACAGTGCATCGAAGACCTGTCCGTTCCGCGACAGCCTGACCCTATCCTCCCTGATCTCCAGCACGCGTGCGCCGGCGATCTCGGCCCCCTCCCCCACCAGCGAGCCGTTAATCACCGCGCGCCGCAGACCGCGCTCGTCCTGCCAGGCTATGCCGGTGATGGAGATGTCGGCGGGTGCCGCGCCCTGCGGAGCCACTGCTTCCTCCCGGTGCGCGGGCTTCACCCGGGATTTGCCGACAGACTCTACCGCCCGCACGGGAGCCGCCGCAGCAACCGGCAGGCGCAGGGGAGCGGGCTTGACAGCCGGCTTGACGGCAACAGGGGCGGCTTGCGGCAGAGCCACCGGCGTCGCTGCCGGCTCGCTGAGGACTGGTAGTATCGGAGCGGCCGGAACAACCGGGGTAACCGGAGCGGCCGGAACAACAGGCGCAATGGGTGCCACAGAAATGGTTGCAGCCGATGGCACGGGAGCCGGTGCGATTTCCTCAGAAACAGACGTCGGATGGTTCCCCTTCAGGAAGAAGCCGGCACCGATACCGCAGGCAAGGAGCACGGCTCCGACAGCCCAGGGGAGCCAGGACCGGGGCCGTTTTCGGGAGGCGGCCCGGTAACGGAGCACTTCCGGACGGATGTCCAGCGCGGAGCCGCGCCGGCTGTTGCGGTCCTGCTCCATTTTCCTTAAAGCATCAAGTATCAGGCTCATGCTGGTAGCCTCCCCGGCTCGCTGGCTCCGGCATGCTCTGCCCCGGCACTGCCGGTACCCTCACGGCTCAGTGAAGGCGGGAAGAAACCGCCGGCACGTCGGTAGAGTAGTAGCAGTGTAAGTCCCCGCGCCTTGCCGTCGACAACCAGTTGCTCCCTGCGTTGAAACTCGGCGACCGACTCTGCCGTCTTGGGACCGAGAGAGCCGTTCAACGGCCCCTGGTAGCATCCGGCGCCTTTCAGAAGCCCCTGCAGCAGCTTCAGAGCGGCCGCCTTATCCGCCGGTTTCGTCCGTGCGGCAAGGCCGTGGAAGTCCTTCCAAAAAAGGGTGGCACCACCGTTCCAGATCAGCGCCAGCTCAGCCCGGGTCAGGGTCGAGCGCCCGGCAAGCGCCGGCACCACCCGGACGCCATCCTTTCCAACCCCTATCAGGGCCACCAGGCGACTCCCCGCGCCGGGGAGCGCTACCTGCAACAGTGCCGGGGCGTCCAGGCGCGCCAGCGCGTCCAGGTTCCCGCTGATCCGCGTCGCCGTCATCCCGCGCTGCCGTGCCAGCATCGGTAAAGTGCTGCTCTGTAGCGCCTCCTTGCCAAACGGCGGCGAGTTCCAGGCGTTCAGCACCGCGTTCACCGCAACGCGCTGGTTTTCCAGTTCGCTGACGGCGCCGAGCCCCTGAAGTGCCAGCTCGCGGGAAAAAAGCGGTGCGGCCACAGGCGCCTTCGTATAATCCTTCAGCTGCGCCGCGACCTTTCCAGCCTGCGCCGGTCCGCCCTCGGGAAGCAGCATCCAGGCGGCCGCCAAGAGCGCGGCCAGCACCAGCAGCGCGGCCAGAGCCTTCGGCGCCAGCCCGCGTGAGCGGGGAGAATCCTTGCGCAGTTCGGCGATGCAGGCCGCAGCCATGGCCGGCGACACCTCGCGGGTCTCGGTGGTGTAGGCCAAAAGCAGAGCCCGGTCACAGGAGCTGTTGATCAGGCGTGGCAGCCCGCCGGAAAACCGGAAGATCTTCTCGACGGCTCCCGGGGAGAAACCCAGAGGTTCGCTCCCGCCGGCGGCGAACCTGATCCGGTGCCGGATGTAGTCGCAGGTATCGGTAAATTCCATCGACTTCAAGTGGTAGCGCACCGTGATGCGCTGGTCCAGTTGTCGCAGTTCGGGGCGCGCCAGCAGAGTTCTCAGTTCCGGCTGTCCCACCAGGACGATCTGGATCAGCTTGGAGCGGTCAGTTTCCAGGTTGGAGATCAGGCGAATCTGTTCCAGCACCTCGATGGATAGGTTTTGAGCCTCGTCGATGACCAGCACGACCGTGTTGCCGGCCCGGTTTTCCTCCAAGAGAAAGGCATTGAGCGCCTGATGGAGTTCCTGCAGGTCCGTTCCGGCCGCAGGGAGACCGAACTCCGCGTTTATCTCCCGGAAAAGTCCCAGAGGAGAGAGCGTCGGGTTGAAAATCAGGGCGGTGCGGTGCGTTTCGCGGTCCAGGTGGTTAAGCAGAGTGCGCACGATCGTCGTCTTGCCCGTCCCGACCTCACCAGAGAGTTCGATGAAACCGGCGCGGTTTTCGATAGCGAAGAGCAGGTGGGCGAAGGCCTCCTGGTGCGGGGCGCTGAGGAAAAGGAAAGCGGGGTTCGGGGTCAGTGCGAAGGGCGGCTCTTTGAATCCAAAAAATTCCCAGTACATAGCTCGCCAATGGCCACAGAGGGCGGTAAGGGTTGGGGTGCAAAAAGATACTTCAGCTATAGTTTTTCGTAACAGCAGAGTCAAGCAGAATCAGGCATATCTGCATTTAGCCACGGAGAACACCGAGAAAACCTGAAAACGAGGCGAGAAAATCGGGTTTAACGAAAACCCACTGCAAAATCCATGACGCACATGTTCTGGTAGCCCGGGTGCGGACCGCAGGCCGCACCGGCTACCTTGAAGACCGGTGTAAAGATGTTCTTACGGTGCCCACGGTCGGGAACCCCATCGTCGATGATAAGCTGCATGGTCATGAGACGCGCCGTGTCGGGACCATAACCGATATTTTCCGCTATCTGGGTGACCCAGGTCCCGTGCCGCTCGATCCGCTGCCGAACTCCACCACTTTGCCGCCCCGTGTGCCCCACCTCACCAGTGATCCCCTCGTCCCTCACCAGATCTCCGGCTGACGCCGCGAGCCCCTGTGACCAGGATAGTGGAGGAAGTGGCTTCTGCTTTTGCAGGAACCGGACCGCCTCGTCCAAGGCGCTTACCCCCTCGGTGGTCATGACAAAGTTGCTGCTACCCGGCATCAAATAGCTCCGTCCCTGATACCGCTGACGCAGATCGAGAAGGTACCCGAGGTAGCGCTGGGGAGCGGTGCGTGCCAGGTTGGTCTCGGTCAGCATCTGCTGCGCAACCCCGCTTTGCGCCGCCGCGGCGAGCGTTGTCAGCAGGAGGAAATAAACAACTGCAGTCCTGAGCAAAATGCCCATACTTGGTAGTCCTCTTTGGCAGCTCTGGTGAGCGCGCACCCCATATATGGGGATAAATAATCCCGAAGCAGCGCCCTCAGGGGCGCGACAATCGTGGCAGGAATGCCGCCCTTAGCTGCGAAAGCAAAGGCCAGGCGGACTACAGCTCCCTGATTTGGGCACAAAAAAAGACCTCGTTCTAAGGAGGGGGAAGAACGAGGCCAACACTAAACATCCCCATAAGCTCAGTATAGACTATCCGTCGCGAAAAAGGAAATCGCGCCTTGGGCCGAGCTGTCATGGTGCGCCGAGCTTTGCCTCGAACACCCTCATGGCGTCGGCCAGGGTCGCCTCAATGTCATCACCATAAACGGTGAAGTAGAGGTAGGGACCGGAATAATGATGCCAGTTGAGATCCTCCACCAGCAAAGGGGCCAGGAATCGCTCCATCTTTTCGTAGGGGTAAAACGGATCACCATTGGGCCAGGTACGCCTGAGTTTTTTGATCTGCCCATCGCTCAGCAGTATCCGATACCGGATTGAGACGATTTCTGGCTTCATGATTTGTCCTCCCCATCCTTACCCTCAGGCCGCTGCAACCGATTCGATGAGGTCGGGATGGTCGTTTTTCGGGCTATTGGCAAGCGTAGAGCCCCTCCACCCTTCCATCTCCCCGGCGGGATAGGGAGCAAAGAGCCGTTTCAGCTCTCCCGGATCAGTCAGCTTCCGGTCCAGCCAGAGTGGAAAGTCCCCGGTCTGAAGGATGACCGGCATGCGCAGATGCAGCGGCTCTATTAATGAGTTGGCAGCCGTGGTCAGGATGGTGCAGGACTCGACGCTCGCTCCATCCGGCGCCTTCCAACTCTCCCAAAGGCCGGCAAACAGCATCGGAGCGCCGTCCCTGAGACGGAAATAGCGGGGGACCTTTTTGCCCTCCAAAACCTCCCATTCGTAAAAACCCGAGGCCGGCACCAGGCAGCGCCGGAACTTGAAGGGAGCGCGAAAGGCCGGCTTCTCCTCCAGAGTCTCCGACCTGGCGTTGATCATCTTGCTGCCGAGGGAAGGGTCTTTGGCCCAGGAGGGAATCAGGCCCCATTTCAGAAAATCGAGACGGTTCCCAGCGCCGTCAAGCTGGCGAATGACTGCCACCTGCTGGGTGGGAGCGATGTTGTAACGGGCCGGGATCTCAGAGGGATCCGGGAGCCCAAACAATTCGGCTAGAAGTTCCGCGGGAATTTGCAGGGTAAACCGTCCACACATAGCTGATGCCTCGTTTTTTACGGCAGTTGGCGCGCGAGACTCATTATACCTCAAGTGACCTAATGAAAACAATAGAACACCATCTGAAACCCTGGCCCGCATCGAGGTGGCGCCGTTAGGACTAACTGTTTGTCAGTGCCTTCCCCTCGCCTCCATCCCCATCTCACCCCGCCCTTTAGAGGGGATCGAGAGTTCCTGCAACAGTTGTTTATGAATATGTACACATTATCACTGTCACAAATTGACGGCGAATGTCCTCCGGTAGGACTAACGCCGAAAAGAGCCTGCCATTGCTGTATCTAAAAACAGCAATCAGTCAGCAGCTTTTAGCTCTTGACAGACCGCCTTTCAATAGGAGAATCTATAAAGCAAAGTTTGGTCACTGCCAAGATGAAACTGCTCTTCGATCTGCCGATCATGCAGCCTTAAGGAGCACAAAGATGAGAAAGCTCTATCTTGCCTCGCCGCTCGGTTTCTCACCGGAAAACTGTTCCTATCTAAATCAGATCAAGGGTAAGCTGACGTCCCAAGGGTTCGAGATTTTCGACCCCTGGGAACAGCAGCAATTCGCCGGCAGGATAGCAAAAGCTTTCAGCGAAATGGATTATTCCGCCCGGGTCGCGGCATTCGGGGAGATCGCCCGGGAGATCGGCGCCTGTAACGAAGAGGGAATCAGGTGGGCGGATACCCTGCTTGCCGTGCTCGACGGCGCTGAGGTCGACTCCGGGACCGCCGCCGAGGTGGGCTTTGGCTCTGCTTTGGGAAAAGTCTGCTACGGCCTGCGCACCGACCTGCGCGATTCCGGCGACTTCATCGGCCTGCCGATCAACCTGCAGATACTGCACTTCATCGAAAAAAGCGGCGGCAGGATGTTCCGTAGCATAGCGGAACTATCCCTTGCCTCGTAGGGACTCCGGCAGGAAGGAGTCTAAAACCGGAGTAAGGTCCTCCAACGCGAGGAGTCTCCAGGGGGACTGATGCCCGTTCAACGCACGCCCAAAAACATCGCCATACTGTATGCAGTCCTCGGCTGTTTTTGGATTCTTTTTTCCGATAACCTGGTTGCGCTGCTGTTCTCCGACGTTCAGACCGTGCTCCTGGTTTCGCAACTGAAGGGGTGGGGCTACGTGCTGGTCACCTCCCTGCTCCTTTACTGGCTCATCAGGGGCGCGACGCAGCGCTTGGTTCAGTCCGAAGCTCTCCTGCGGCAGCAGGCAGCGGACTTGTCCAAAAGCCATGAGATTTTGCTCCGTTATGAACTATTGGCGAGCAACAGCAGGGACATTATCCTTTTCCTGCGCCGCGAGGACGGAAGGGTCCTGGAGGCCAACGCCGCGGCGACGGCGGCCTACGGTTACGGCCCCGAGGAAATGCTCGCCGTTGACATCAGCCAGCTGCGAGCCGATGCCAACTCGAGCCTCGCCCTGGAGCAGATAGCCCAGGCCGATGCCAGGGGTATTCTCTTCGAGACCGTGCACCGCCGCAAGGACGGCAGCAGCTTCCCGGTGGAAGTGAGCGCGCAAGGCGCCACCATCGGCGACTGCAGGACCATCATCAGCGTGATCCGCGATATTAGCAAACGAAAGGAAGCGGAACTGGATCTGCAACAGGCCTACGCCGAGTTGGAGCAGAGGGTCACCGACCGGACCGAAGCGCTTTCCCGGGCGCTGGCGGAACTCCAGGCCCAAACCGATGCACGCCTGCGGGTCGTCGAGGAATTGCGGGAAAAAGAGAGGATGCTGGCCCAGCAAAGCCGCCAGGCGGCCATGGGTGAGATGATCGGCAACATCGCCCACCAGTGGCGCCAGCCGTTAAACGCGCTCGGGCTGACGGTGCAGCAGTTGTCGCTTTTCTACCAGCTCGGGGAATTCAACAAAGAGGTTCTGGATACCGGTGTACGCAAGTCCATGACACTTATCAAGCACATGTCGCGCACCATCGACGACTTTCGTGACTTTTTCAGCCCCGACAAAGAGATGGCCGAGTTCAAGATACACCTTGCCGTAGCAAAGACCATGGACCTGGTGAAAGACAGCCTCACCGAGAGACGGATAGCCGTGGAGATTGTCTGCCAGGATGAGCCGGTTGCCAATGGCTTCCCCCACGAATACAGCCAGGTGTTGCTCAACATCCTGATTAACGCCCGGGATGCCTTTGATACGCGCCGTCCGGAAACTCCCCGCATCCGCATCGTGGTAGGCGACGGCAGCGGTCGCGCCGTCATGACCATCACCGACAATGCCGGCGGTATCCCTTCGGCAATACTCGACAATATCTTCGACCCCTATTTCTCGACCAAAGGGGTGCAGGGAACCGGCATCGGCCTCTACATGTCCAAGACCATTATCGAGCGGAACATGCACGGCTCGCTGTCGGTTCGCAACACCGGAGACGGCGCCGAGTTCAGGATCGAAATCTAGAGATTTATCTACACCGTAAGCCCCGCCATTTTCTGCTGCAGCAACTTTACCTGATCCGAGAGCCCGGTCACCGCACCGTCCATGATGCGCGAAGCCTCCACGGTCGTATCTGAAGAGTGCCGGATGTTCTCCATCGCCTGCACGATCATCTTGCTACTCTCCGCTTCCTCCTCGCAGGCCTTGCGCACATTGCCGATCATGTTGGTAATGTCCTCGGTGGAATGAACGATGTGATTGCTCGATTCGTTCTGGGCCCGCGTGGTGGAGCGGACCTGGGCGGTAAAATCCTTCATCCGTTCCACCGCCGAGATGATCTGTTCCGAGCCACGCCCCTGTTCCCTGGTTGCCCTGACGATCTGGCGCACCATTTCAGCCACCCGCTCGATCGTCTGGCGCATGTTCTCGCTCACCTTGGCCTGCTCCTCAGTCGTGCGCGCGATCTCGTTCACCCTCGGGGTGGAAAGCTGTACCCCGTCGACGATCTTTTGCAGCGCCTCTCCCGAGCGTTTGGAGAGCAGTTCCCCCTCCGCAATGCGCTGTTCCGACATCTTGATGGCCGAAACGACCCGCTTGGTCTCCTGCTGAACCCCCTTAGTTATCCCGGCTATCTCGCGGGTGGAGGTGCTGGTGCGCCTGGCCAGTTCCTTGATCTCGTCCGCCACCACGGCGAACCCCTTCCCCTGCTCGCCTGCCTGCGCGGCGATGATGGAGGCGTTCAGCGCCAACAGGTTGGTCTGTTCCGCCACGGTATCGATGACCGACAGGATCTTCCCGATATCGGCGGCGCGCAGCGAAAGGTTTTCCATCGCCAGGACCGTCGAGCGGGAGGAGGCGCGAATCTCGCCGATGCCGGAGATGGTCGCCTCGACCGCCTGGCGGCCGTTTTCCGCGTCCTGCCTGACGATCTCGGAGATAGTCGCGGCCTGCAGGGCGTTTTCACCCACCTGCCGGATAGAAACATCCAACTCCGCGACCAGGGAGGAGGCCATCGTCGAATCGTTCATGAGGCTATTGGCACTGGCGCCGATCTGTTTTTCGGCGGCGGTCATTTCGATGATGGAGGAACTGACCTCCTCGACCGCCGTAGAGAGCGTATCGACGTGATTATTAACTTCCTCGATGCTGGCGGACATCTGTAAAATGGCCGCGGAATTATTGGTGGCTGAACCGGAAAGGTCGTCGACCCACTGGGCGATCTGGTGCACCGAGCGGTCGATTTCCAGCACGGCGTGGGATGCCCCGGCGATCCCTTCCGACTGCATTTCCGCGGACTTGAGTCCCTGTTTGGAGACCTGGTCGATGTCAGAGGCGATCTTTTGCAGCTCCGTTATGGACTGCATCACCCGCCCCACCACCCCCGCCAGTTGCTCCATCATGGCGTTGAAATTTCTGTGCAGCCTGCCGAACTCGTTGTCCGAAGCGACCTCCAGGCGGGAGTTCAGGTCGCCCTCGGCCCCGCGGTCCAGGGCGGCGGCCAGAACATTCACCCGCTTGGCCAGGTTTCTGGCGGCGTAGACCGACAGCACCGAGATGAAAAGGATCGCGTCCAGGATCAGGGCGACCAGGGTGGCAACAGCATACCCCTGCGGCAGAGGGTTGCCGGCGCCGACCGAAATGACGCGGCAGACACAGAAAATGCCCATCAGGGAAAGAAAGCCGCCGGCGGCGAGGGCAAGCCGGATGAAATTGGAGCCGAAACGTAGATTACTCTTTGCCATTGGACAGGTCCTCGTAAACGACGATGTTTGCTTCGGGCAGCTTGAGCGCTACTTTTCCCGAGACCGTCTACGGAATCTACCTAATGAGAGACCAAAAGCAAAGCTAAAAAATAACTCGCGGGGATTAATACTTAGAGTTGGAGCAGGTTGCAAGTGATGCTTAATGGGGGTAGGTGAATCCGGTACGGTGTAGAAGGGGGGAAGGAAGGAAACTGGCAGGGGGCCTCTGGGCCTAAGTCGCAAAGCCTTCGGTAAAAACGGAAGATAGCCGGGGCCCGGCCCGCCCCTTTGCGTCTCCTTAACCTCATCACGCTTTGATCCCCGTAGGTTGCCGTTGAACGGGGTCATCGTGAAACGCAACACCACCGCGAGCAGGTCCATCGACTAGAGGGCGGCAGCGCTGAGACGCATGCAATGCGTCTCTACCCGGGCCACCTGTCTCCAGGTGGCGCCATTGCCGTTGCGTTGAACCGATTCACCGTGAAACGCAACGTTCTCACCAAGCGCCGCCATTGCTAAGACGCATGCAATGCGCAGGTGGCGCCATTTCCAGCCCGCCTCGGCCTAAACCGCCTTGTGCCAGGTAAGCCTTACCTCCAGCCAGCGGGAGAACGAGGTGAAGGTGAAGCAGAGTATGAAGTAGACCGCCGCGATGAAGATAAAAATTTCCGTCGGATAGGACATGGTCCTGTTGTTTATCTGAGTTCCCACGTGAGTCAGTTCCGAGACCCCGACGATAAAAGCGAGCGAAGTGTCCTTGATGAGCGAAACGAACTGGTTCACGAAAGAAGGGATCATGTTGCGCATCCCCTGCGGCAGCACGATGTAAAGCATCGCCTGCCAATGCTTGAGGCCTGTGGAAAGGGCGGCTTCGACCTGTCCCTTGGGGATCCCCTCGATGCCGGCGCGGACGATTTGCGACATATAGGCAGAGGTGAAGATGGTGAGAGCCATGATGACCGTCTGGCTCTCGGGGACCGTCGTTCCGAGCAGCGCCGGGAGCAGGAAGTACATCCAGAAAATCACCATGAGCAGCGGCAGCCCGCGCACCGTGTTGATGACCAGGTTGACCGGGAGGCGAATCACCGCGTAACGGGAAAGGCTCAGCAGGCCGAGGATCAGTCCGCCGAAAAACGAAAGGATGCAGGAAATCACCGCGAGGTACATGGTGAGGCCGAGCCCGCCCAGCGGTCCGTTGGGATAGCGGCCGATCATGAAATAGGTGAAGTTGTCAGAGATTACCTGGAAATTAAGCATACCGTCCATTATGTTCTCCATTCGCAAACAGCGAAAACTCAAGTATTCGGAAGTTCTAAAACGACTCAACGACTCAAAAACCGGGGTCTACCCGCGCTGCGGGTTCAGCACCTTCTTGTTATAAAGGTCCATAAGCGCCGTGATAGTGACCGACAACCCAAGATAGACAACAGTCGCCGCAGTGAAGGCTTCAAACCCCTTAAAGGAATAGCTCTCCACCTGACGGGCCTGGTAGGTAAGTTCCATGACGCCGATAGTCATAGCGAGCGAAGAGTTCTTCACCAGGTTCAGGAACTGGTTCACCAGTGGCGGAACCGTGATCCGCACCGCTTGCGGCAGGATGATGTACTGCATGGAGCGCAGGTAAGAGAATCCGGCGGAGCGGGCAGCCTCCATCTGCTCCTTGGGAATGGAGAGAATCCCGGAGCGAATGTCCTCGGCGATGAAGGCCGAGGTATAGATGGTGAGCGCGATTGCGGCCGCGGCGAACTCGAAGTTAGTGTTATTGAGCCAGTCGTTGACCGGCGTGGGAAAGAGTTTATAGGATCCGAAGTACCAGAAAAAAATCTGGATGAGCAGCGGAGTATTCCGGAAAAATTCCAGATAGGCAGATGCGGCCCAGCGTAGCGGCCGGAAGCTGCTCATCTTCGCCACGGCGATAATCAGCCCGATAAGGAAGGCGAAAACGATGCCGACAGCCGAGATTTCCAGCGTGACCTTCAGGCCGGAAACCAGCCAATCGAAATACTTGCCAGAGGTTACTATTGACCAATCAAAGTGATACTTGAGCACAGGGATACCTCTTCATCAGGTGGTAGCAGGAGCATAGCGCTCCGATAAGATCTAAAACTTTGAACCGCAAGGGCGCCAAGAACGCGTCAAGTAAACAAAAGCAGGTAAGGATAGCAAAAGGTCATAGATTAAACATCTTAATTATTCGCTTTTCTTTGCGTCCTTTGCGGCTTTGCGGTAATAGTCTGGTTTTTTACCCATTAATGCATGGGTGACAGCAACTGTTTCAGGAACTGCTTGGCGCGGTCGTGCTGCGGGTTGAGGAAGAACTCTTCAGGTGTCGCCTCCTCAAGCACCACTCCGTGGTCCATAAAGACAACCCGGTCGGCAACCTCGCGGGCAAAGCCCATTTCGTGAGTCACCACGATCATAGTCATGCCGCTTTTAGCCAGATCCTGCATAACGGCCAGCACTTCGCCAATCATTTCCGGGTCCAGCGCCGAAGTCGGCTCATCGAAGAGCATGATGCGCGGCTTCATGGCGAGAGCCCGGGCGATAGCCACCCGCTGCTGCTGCCCCCCCGATAGCTGGGTCGGATAGGCATCCCGCTTCACGGCCAGACCAACCCGTTCCAAGAGGACCATGGCCTGCTCCTCCGCTTCCTTCTTCGGAGTTTTCCTGATCTTGGTCGGCGCCAGCGTGATGTTGCCCAGAACCGAGAGGTGCGGGTAGAGATTGAACTGCTGGAAAACAAAGCCGACCTCGGCACGCAGCTGGTTCAGGTCAGTCTTCTTGCTGCAAAGGTCCATGCCGTCCACCGTCAGGCTTCCTTCATTGATCGGTTCCAGTTGATTAATAGTCCTGATCAGAGTCGACTTTCCCGAGCCCGAAGGGCCGCAAATGACAACGACCTCGCCCTGCTTAACGTGCAGATCGATGTTATTCAATACGTGAAGAGTCTTAAACCACTTATGTACACCCTGAAACTGAATCATCTACTACTCCTTTTCTATGAAGATGCTGCTTACTATACGTTATCGCCCGGCCTTTTGTTTCGCCCAGCCTTTATTTATCCACCCAGCGCAGGGGGAAAGAACCCCTTTATAGCAAGCCAGGTGCCAACGCCGAGAAAGCGCCGGTAACCCTGCTAAATCACAGCAAAGCAAGGTACTCTCCGGTTTGCCACGCCGGGTCAAAGGGGTATAACCCTTGCCGCACGCGTCAGGGGTTGCCATTACAAAGTGGCCTGATAACCGAGCTTTACCGGAGATATAACCTACATTATCAAGATAACAAAAGTTATACCCCCTCTAGAATGGACTCAGTCGCGGCGCAGCAGCTTGAGCCGTTTACTGAGAGCTGGCTGAGAGATACCAAGCAATCGTGAGGCGATAGTCTGATTATTGTCAGAGCGGCGCATTGCTTCACAGACCAACTGTTCCACCGCCTCCCCTAGAGTAGGTATTTCCGGGCAGGTCAAGAAAGCATTGTGCTTGCCGTCCCCAGTGACAGTTACCGGCCTTTCTCCATGAACCTCCATGGCGCTCAGGAAAGTATTCATAGAGAGCATGCGCGAGTTATGGACACTCATGGCATCGAAGACCATCGATCGCAGCTCGCGCAAGTTCCCGGGAAAACTGTAGGTAGTGAGCAGAGTGATCAACTCCTTCGGGTAGGTCGGCACCTTCTTGCCGAAACTGCGGGCCGCCTCCTCCAGAAAGTGATCGAGCAGCAGACTGATGTCATCCTTACGTTCGCGAAGTGGCGGGATGTGCACATGGTGGGCGCGCAGCCGGTAGAAGAGGTCCTTGCGAAAGCCGCCCGCGTCGCGTTTTTGGGAAAGATCCTGGTGTGTCGCAACCACAATGCGCGCCCGCAGCTGCTTGGGAAGGTCCGAGCCGAGCGGGTAGTATTCCCCCTCCTGAAGCAGCCGCAGCAGCTTCACCTGGCAGGAGAGAGAGAGGTCGCCGATTTCGTCCAGGAAGAGAGTCCCCTCAGCGGCTTGTTCCACCATGCCCCTGCGCGTTTCGTCCGCGCCCGTGAAGGCCCCCTTGCGGTGGCCGAACAACGTATCAGTGAACACGCTGTCGTCCAGCCCCGCCACGTTGACCGAGACCAGCGGCCCCTCCCCGCGGCTGAGAGCGTGCACGGCGCGGGC
>JGI24143J45723_1000474_pt1 | contig 20685 bp, 26 predicted proteins | sample BarGraIncu00432A_FD_45723 | JGI IMG/M metagenome (IMG submission 45723) | reverse complement strand
GAACGCGCAGTCTCAACTGGCCCGGTTACGGAGTGCGATGTAACAAACGGATATAACTGGGAATAGCTGGCTAGGTGGCTCTAACCGACTACCCCCCTTCATCATTTCCTACGCCTATTCACGAATTATTGAGCATTTCCCCCATGGCGGCGGCGGGTACATCGTAGCGACCCACATGCTGGGTGAGAAGGCGGGTGTTGTTTCCGGCAGCGCCCTTCTGGTCGACTATGTTCTCACCATCACCGTTTCCATCGCGTCGTGCGTGGACGCGCTGTTCAGCTATGTACCGCAGCCGATGCATGTCTACAAGGTCCCGGTCGCCTGCATCCTAGCCGTCCTCCTCATCGTGCTCAACATCCGGGGGGTGAAGGAATCCATATCCGTGATGGCTCCGATCTTCATGGTGTTCGTGATCACCCATATCATCTTGCTGGTCTACGGTGTCGGCGCCCATACGGACCGGATAGGGGCGCTGACCGTGGGGATTAGAGACGGCCTCAGCCACGATCTCGGGACCATGGGCTTTTTTGGAATCCTGCTCCTGTTCCTGCGGGCCTACTCGCTGGGTGGCGGTACCTACACTGGTATCGAGGCGGTATCCAACGGACTGCAGATCATGCGGGAACCCCGGGTAAAAACGGGCAAGCGCACCATGGTGTACATGGCGACCTCCCTGGCCTTCACCGCCGGGATACTCTTCATCTGCTACGCGCTGGTCGGCATCAAACCGGTCGATGGGAAGACGCTTAATGCCGTCCTCGCCGACGGGCTGTTTGCCCACTGGCCCATGGGCGGCACCCTGGCCTTCATAACCATCTTCTCGGAGGGTGCGCTGCTCTTGGTGGCGGCACAAACCGGATTTGTGGACGGCCCCCGAGTCATGGCAAATATGGCTGTGGACTCCTGGTTCCCGCATCGCTTCGCCGCGCTGTCGGTCCGCCTCACTATGCGTAACGGCATCATGCTGATGGGGCTGTCCACCATCATTTTGCTGGTCTATACCAAGGGGTCAGTCTCGGCGCTGGTAGTCATGTACTCCATCAACGTGTTCGTAACGTTTTCCCTGTCGCAACTGGGCATGTCGAAATTCTTCATCCAACGACGCAAGGAGGATCCCCTCTGGTTTCGCCACCTGATGGTCCACATCGTCGGATTGGTCCTCTGCGTCACCATCCTGATCATTACCACCTTCGAGAAGTTCGCCGAAGGGGGATGGCTGACCCTGGTCATCACCTCCGTGGTCATCGGGCTGTGCTACCTGATCAAGGGACATTACCTGCGCCTGCGCAAGGGGATGAAGGACCTCGACGACACCCTGCTCGACTTCCCCCTCTCCTCCCATGGTGAGGTGCCGGAGTTGGACCCCAACCAGCCGACCGCCATCCAGCTGGTTTCGGGCTACAGCGGCTTCGGCGTCCACACCCTGCTCTCCATTATGTCGACCTTCCCGAAGACCTACCGGAACATAATTTTCGTTTCGGTCGCCATGATCGATTCCGGTTCCTTCAAGGGGGCCGAGGAGATCGAGGCGCTGGAAGAGTCGGTCCAGACCGCCATGGAGAAATACGTGGCCATGGCCAACAAACTGGGGATCGCGGCCGACTATCGCACCCAACTGGCAACCGATGTCGTGGAGAGTGCCGTGGAGCTCTGTAAGATGACTGCTGAAGAGTTCCCCCGTTCCACGGTCTTCACCGGGCAACTCACTTTCAGGCTGGAGAAGTTCTATCACCGCCTGCTGCACAACGAGACGGCTTTCGCTATACAAAGACGGCTGCAGTGGGAAGGGCTGACTACCGTTATCATGCCCATACGGGTGCGGTCCTAGTCGCCATCCGACAACGGAGTTGGGAGGCCAGAAAAAATCATGATATCGTCGATAATTACCCCCAAACCGCTGCGTCCTTTCCTTGCAGCGGAGTCGGCTTTCCCATGACCAGCAATAAAGTCCTCCACATACTGGTCGTGGACGGCGATCTTCCCATCCGCCATTTTCTGCAGAGGGTGCTCGGTGGCGAATTCCATCTGAGTCATGCAGGCGAGGGACGTGCCGGCTTGGCAACTGTGGCAGCGGCAGCGCCGGATCTCATCCTCCTCGATCTCGAGCTTCCCGACCTGAACGGTATCGAGGTTATCAAGGGAGTTCGTGAATGGTCACAGGTTCCCATCATTGTGATCTCCGAATTGGATCAGGAAGCCGACAAGATTGCAGCGTTCCATGCCGGTGCAGACGACTATGTCACTAAGCCGTTTGGTGCGGGGGAGCTTAAGGCACGGATCGGAGCCGTTCTCAGGCGCTCATTGCAGCAGGCTCCGGAACCGGTTTTTGTCAGTGGGGACCTGACGGTCAACCTGCCTGAGCGAAGGGTCCTCGTGCGGGGGGAGGAAATCTCATTGACTCCTACCGAATACGACATTCTGCGTCTTTTAGTCGTACATGCCGGTAAGGTATTGACCCAGAGCCAGATTCTGAAACAGGTGTGGGGGATAAACTTTCTAAAGCAGCCACATGTGCTACGGGTGAATGTCAGCAACTTGCGCCATAAAATCGAGGAAGACTCTTCAAAGCCGAGGCACATCGTTACTGAGCCGGGAGTTGGATATCGTCTTGTATCAGCGGGACCACACTAGCGAAACTGCCCCGATCCGCCCGGTTGCCCGCCTAAGAAATCCTCGTCTGCCAACAAAAAAGGCCGAACTTCCACGATATGAGAGTTCGGCCTTTTTTCCGGGTACCCTGCAATCTAAGGGAAGTCGATGTCAAGCTGAGTGGTGAAGGTATTGTTCCCCGCCAGGGCTTTCTTCGTATAGACATCGTAGCCGAAGATCACCGAAACATTTTTGGCGAATTTCCAGGAAGCCCCGAAATTAACGGCACCGTCGACGTTGTTGCCACTCTGGTAGTCAACGGCCATCCAGAGTTTGTCGGAAATCTCGGTCATTGTCCGGTCCCAGGAAAGGAGCGCGCCATCGTTGGCCGAATTGCCGCTGGTATTGACCAGTGCCCTTTCGCTGCCGCGGTAATAACCGGCGGAGAGCCTCCCCACGACCGGAAGGGTTTTGGCCAAAAGGCCGTAGACGATGTTCTGCCCCGAGGTGACGCCCGGCGCGGTGGTCTTGCTCTGGCTCGGTCCGACGTTGTACATCCCTACGGCAAAAGCCGGGGAGAATTTGAAGATGGAATCTTCCGGAGTCCCCAGTTTGAAGTTGCCGCTCCAGGGGTGGTTGTCGTTGGGTTCGCTTGCGTTGACCAGGTAGTCAAAACCGATTTCCGCCTGTAGCTTTTCAAAAGGCAAGATCCCCGCTGTCGGGCCGATATCCATGACGTTGGGGTCACGCGTGCCCGGGTGGACGACCCCATTGGCATCGGCTACCTTACCAGCGCCGGAAGCCCTGAAATAGTTGTCGATCCCGAGATGGAAGGTACCGTACCCCTGCACGTCCGTGGAAGGGATCCAGATCTGCGTGGAAGGGGTCGCCATTGCGACACCTGCTGCTGCGATGGTAAGCGTCATTGCTAGGATAAAAACCTTGGCTACCTTGTTCATATCATCCTCCTGTGTAATTCCGCATGATTGCGGGAAGGGGCTTGGACCCCGTGCTTCCTGATGTAGTCGCAACGCCTTTGATTAAACTCCAACCCTTGTCTGGCCGTTTAAGATCTTTTTAACACTAGCCAGTGTACTGTTTTTTTAACAGGCCTCAACGAACGGAAGCACATATATGCGGCAATCCTCCCTGCGCTCAGTCTTGGCAATATTTCCGATGGCCTCAATGATTTTCCCCACCGAGTCGTCGGCGGCAATGACTTCCAGCTTTATCTTCTCCACGAAATTGGCGACGTATTCGGCGCCCCGATAGACAATGGTTTGCCCCTTCTGGCGACCATGGCAGAAAATGGCGCTTTCCATGAAATCTTCGATCCCTATGTTTGCCAGAGCAGATTTAACCTCATCCAGCTTAACCGGTCTTATGATGGCTTCTATGAGCTTCATGATTCTTCCCACCTTTCTGTTGAACTTCGGTGAACACCTCAATTGGTAAGGAGGCGCATCTCATCCATCTGGTTGCAGACTAGCCATTTCGACATTAAATCGGTATTAAAAGGTTGGTTAAAAGCATTAAGGAGGCATTAAGATGTAGGAAGAACCGCTGCAGGAGCGAAAAAAAAGATGCCACCCACCTGCGGTGGAGTGGCATCTTTGATAAACGGTTCCCGACGAGATAACGGGACAACCCTTTTGGCTGGGGATATCCGAGGCGGGGCTAGTTCTTCATGGAGGCGATGAAACCCTTATTGAACCTGACATTAACCCCGGGAGTCAGCTCCAGGGTGACCACCTGGTCGTCGAGGGCGCTCAACCTGCCGTGCATGCCGCCGGCGGTCACCACCTGATCACCCTTCTTGAGCCCGTCCAGAAGCGCCCGATGCTCCTTCGCCTTCTTCTGTTGCGGACGGATGAGCAGGAAATAAAAGATGGCAAACATGAACACGAGCGGGATCATCCCCTGAAGCTGGGACATCATGCCACCTCCGATGGACCGCCTGCCGGCGACCCCGTTGCAAACGCCAAACCCAACATATTACTACCCCCTGAACTGTTTTGTTCTGTTAGCGTACGTACGCTGCTAATGCCAAAAAACCAGTGCCTGTGACCACGACGCCCATGAACCATGTCGATAGAACCAAAAGTGCGAATTTCATCTAAGAACTCTCCCGTATCCTTTGATAAAAACTCTTCCCTTCAGCCATTGGTTGAAGGGTTAACATCCTTTGCTATGGTAAATTTAGCACTTACGGTATTAATAAGGTATTAAATGAAGGGCGAAAAGCATTAAGAATGTATTAAGACCTTAGGCAAAGGGAGTACGAAGACGATGCGCTGGGGAAAAGTGGAAAGACCCGCTGCGTCGATTCCGATCCAGGCGGGAACCGGGGGAAGGGTGCTGGTGAAGCAGGGACGGGCCTGTAGGTATGTCACTGCTCTTCCAGAAGCCCCAGCTTCCCGGCCAGCCAACGGGTGGTGGTCGCCTGCATGAGAATGGTAAGGAGGATTGCTAGGAAGGTGACCGAAGCGATTATCTCCGCTCCGGGTACCTTCATGCCAACAAGGATCCCGGCGAGCGCCCCGGGGATCACTCCGGTCTCCCGGGTCCAGCACATGAAGAGCAGTTCCCGCAGGCTCCATTTGGCGCGCCGGTCGGGGAGGGCGCAGACAAAGACGGTGATGGGCCGGGCAATGAAGATGAATACCAGGACAAGGAGAATGCCTCTTCCCAGGTAGCGCCCCACCAGGGAGAAGCTGACCTGGCTCCCGAGGAGGATGAAGATGAACATGCGCATGATCAGGGCGGTCGTGCTGACGAAATCCGCCAGGCGTTCCTGTTCTCCCTTCTCCAGTCGGAACCCGAAGCTTCTCTTGTTGCCGAGGATGATGCCGAACACGAAGACCGCCATGAAGCCGCTAGCGTTAAGGGTTTCCGCGCTGAGATAGGCGGCGACCACCGCCATTAGTGTGACGAGCGGCGTGTACTCCAGGAGGAAGCCGAATCTTTCATGGGCGATGAGTAGCGCCGCCAGGTAACCGAGGACGGCTCCGGCCACCACTCCGATCAGGGCGTTGGCGACCAGGTTGCCGGCGATCCTGCCGAGGGAGAAGCCCCCCCCCGTGCCGAGGACGACTCCCAACAGAGCGAAGGTGATGATGGCGCTCATGGAGTCGTTGAAGGCCGACTCTGACACGACGGTCTGCGCCACCCGCTCCTTGACCCGCACTTCCTTGAAGATCGGCACCAGCGTCGCCGGATCGGTGGAGGATATGGAAGCGCCGAGCAGCAGCGCGGTCATAAGCGGGATCCCGAGCAGATGGGCTGCGGCGATCCCGGTGATGGCTGCGGTGATCAGCACTCCCACTGTGGAGATGGTCAGAATGGTGATCCAGACATCCTTCAACACGCCCAGTTTCAGGCTGGCGCCGCCGTCGAAAAGTATGTAGCACGAGCCGAAAACCAGGATCACCTGGTTGAAGGTGGACGCGGCACGGACGTCGAGCAACCCGGCCATTTCCGGACCGAGAAGAATGCCGGCGAGAAGGAAAAGCACCACGTCCGGCGCCTTGAACCTCCGGGCGACGATGCCGCCCAAGGACCCTGCGGCCAGTATGATCCCGGCTATGAGGAGGATATGATTCGCTGCGTGCATTGTCGTCGATTCCACGATAATCTGCCTTTTGCTAACTGTGCGTAACTTTATCCTGCTTTACTCGTTTTCTCAAGGCGGTCACGATTTTGTACAGTCCCTATTAATCGTCACAACGAAGCCCTTGGGGAGTTCAATTGTGACGTCGTCTGCCACATCGAGAATCACAAGATCGTTTATTTTCGTTATCCACTGCGGATACTTTACCATGGACTCCGTCGCAGGTAATGACATTGTCGCCCTTTTTAAGCGACCCCAGCAGCGCTTTATGCTCAAGGGCCTTTTCCCCATAGGAAGAATGCGCAGGAAATAAAAACCTGCAAACAGGTAAACCTGCGAAATCACATATTGAAACGCAGCTATTTCAAAGCCGGCTCCTCCTGCCGGCCTTCCGGAAACCCCTGCCAGGGCAAAAGCCAATCCGAACATGTTGTCCTGTTTTCCTGTTTGCCGATTCAGCGGCGCGGTCAATTAAAACCGTCGCAAATAAAAACCGCCCATTTCCGGGCGGCTATTATTTCCAAATGAATGGAGTTGATCGGTGTGCAGAGTGTTTTTCTATCGGTGAAGTCGATGCCCATGTTGGCCGCTCCTCTGGCAATCTGGATAATGCCGATTATGGCAACAATGCTCGAGATGACTAAGGAGATGCTCTTCTTGCCGATGAAATCGGGTGTTAGTCTTGCCGATGATTTCCAATATCGGTGAGTCCAACACGGTTGCTAACGTGCATACGCTACCAACGCCATAAAGCAGGTGCCGGTGATTGCAAAGCCCAGGAACCATGTCGTCAGCACCAAAAATGCGAATTTCATCGCAAGTTTCCCCTTTCCCTTCTGAGAGGGACGCATTTTTTTCTGCCGCTTTGCCCGGGTAACCTCAGGGCAGTGGGCAGTGCACTCGGGCTCTTGATCCTGCCTGCCTACATTTCCTGCACAGTAACTGCGCTTTGGTATCCCTGAGGTATCTAACACCGGCCAGGAGTGCCGTTTTTAACAAGATGAGGTGCCCGCTGATCGGCTTGGTTAGTGGCAGTTGCCCCTCTTTTGCCGTTATTCTCTTCGTCGATGAGCCTTATTATTGCCGACATTGCAAGCCCGATAATGAGGAGAAAAAGCATGTCAATTATGGAATTCAAGTACCTGGCATCGCTGTTTGAGTAACTATAGTACTCGGAGATGTACCGGGCGAAACCGGCTGTTGCGGAGATGCCAATGGCTCCCAATCCTCCATGAAACCAGGAGGCCAACGCGACAGGAATCGCGTAGAATATAAGAATTGAGTAGTCGCCGGTTTGATAATCGACGTATCCAATCGTTGCTATCAGAGAGATTTCGATGAGGACCAGACTCCATGATGGCAATCCTTTTAGCAGTTTTTTCATGTTTTACCCTGCGACTATAATGCTTCCTGATTCCCGCAAAGAGCCGTTGCCCTTGCCGCGAACCTTGGTAATGGTGGTCTCTGGACCCGCACTGTCTGGGCGGAGGTTCGAGCTACCATATGCAGTAACGTTCCTGCACCCATGTCCTTAGGGATTAACCCGTATTGTTTCATGATCGCTGTCAGTTCGTCGCGGTTCGCCTCGGCAAGCGGCGCCAGCGGAAGGCGGACTTCGTCGCAACACCTCCCCATGAGTGCAACGCCCGTCTTCACCGGCACAGGATTGGTCTCGATGAACATGGCGTCGGATATTCTCAACAGGTACAGGTGCAGCCTCCTCGCCTCTTCAAGGTTCCCGGTGAAAAAAGCGTGCACCAGAGCGGCGACCTCTTTCGGCATGATGTTGGCCGTTACGGAGATCACCCCTTTGGCGCCGCAGGCGAGCATCGGCAGGGTGATGAAGTCATCTCCCGAGAGGACTGTGAGGTTCTCCCCACAGAGGGCTAGCACCTCAGAGGCCTGCTTGAGCGACCCGCTCGCCTCCTTGATGGCGACGATGTTCGGGTGCACGGCGAGGCGTGCCACGGTTTTCGGCAGCAGGTTTACGGCAGTGCGCCCGGGCACGTTGTATAGCACCAGGGGGAGCGCGACCGCGTCGGCAATCGCCTTGTAGTGCAGGTAGAGCCCCTCCTGGGAGGGCTTGTTGTAATACGGGGTGACCAGGAGCGCGCCGTCCGCACCGAGTTCCTTGGCGTGCTGCGTAATCTTGATCGCCTCCCAAGTGGAATTCGAACCAACTCCCGCGATGACCGGAACCCTCTTGCTCACCTGCTCGACGACGATCTCGATGACCCTGTCGTGCTCGACATAGTCGAGGGTCGAGGACTCGCCGGTGGTGCCGCACGGTACGATGGCGTCGGTACCGTTCTCTATCTGGAATTCCACCAATTCTCGAAGCGTTTCTTCATCTACCGCACCGTTGACAAACGGGGTGACAATGGCGACGATACTTCCATGGAACATGGGCTAACTCCTAAGTGGTGCCAGTAGTCATAGTTTGATTTTCGGGAAGGTTATGACGAGTACCTGTCTGTTATCCTGCACAAACCGGTTCTTGTTGAAATACGACCAATTTGCAATCCCCAAAACAACGGAGGGTGTCCATTAGTGTGCCCACCAGATCATCATTTATTACAATTCTGATTTTAACCCTGTTGATCAGGTTGTAAATATATGCAATACCTTTAAGTATTCCGGAGTTCACGACCTTACGGCCATCATAAATGACTTTTTGAACAATTATTCCTTTCGCCTCAAGTGCCTTTGATAATTTTTCCATATCATTCGTGTATATTATTCCTTCAACTTGTTGCATTCAGGTTCTCCCTTTTAGAATCTGTTGTTTGTAGAGGATTCTACACCACGCCCAGCTTGGTGATAGGTATCTGGATCTCTCCTTACTCAGTCGATCTTCTTTCAGCATGCTTCGAGAGACGGGAGCACAAATATCCGGCAGTCTCCCGTCCGCCCCGTCCTGGCAATGGTGCCGACGGCCTGGACGATCTTGTCCACCGAATCGTCGTCGGAAAAGATCTCGAGCTTCACCTGCGCCACGCCATCCGCCAGGTATTTACCACCGCGATACATTATGGCGTGCCCCATTTGATGGCCGTGACAGATAATGGTGCTTTCCATGAAATCTTCGATCCCCATTTCCTGCAGTGCGGATTCGACTTCCTCAAGTTTGGCCGATTTTATGATTGCTTCTATCCTTTTCATGATCGCTCTCCGTTTTTTAGGTTGAAATTCCCCTGATTGGACACCTCGTACGACCAGGTGCCGTTGCCATTGATGGCCATCCTACCTGAAAGAGGTTATGAAACAGGTAACAGCTCCCTTTTTTGCCAGACTGCCGGGTTGTATCGACCCTGCGATCACCTCGGCCTCGTAATAATTTCCCCCTATCGTGGAAAGTATTTTGACCGCGCCTGTTTCTACTGGTTCCATCGGGGAGTCGGTCGGAGATTGCCGATAGACAACGAGGGTGTCGTTGATGTTCAGGTCGTTTTTCCCCTCCTGCGTACTGTTATGGAACAGATACAGCCTTGATCCGGTCGCCATGGCAGCATCAATCTTCAGATAAGCCGGCTTTGCCTTTGGGAAGGGGTAGGTAACGGCATAAAGGGAGCTAGTCATGAGTAACGGAGTCAACAAAAGCAGTAATAATATGAGCTTTTTCATTTTGGGTCCTCCAGGTACCTTGTTAGAGCAGCGTTGATTTTTCAGCGGCCTTTCCTGTTTATCAGCCTAGCCACTTCCACCTTAAGACGGTATTAAAAGGTTCCTAAAAAGCATTAAGAACCCGTTAAATCGTGAAAAAGTTTTACCGATTTTTACCACTGCGCTCCCCCCCCTTACCGTTTCGTCATGGCATTCATCTCCCTCAATAGCCCGGGAATCCCCTGCGTTATTTTGCGGCTTAACGCCGTCTTAATGCCTTTTGCCTGCATTTTAATACCGACTTAATGCCGAGGAGCATATCGTGAGAACATAATTTGCGTCGCAGGATCTTGATTGAAACCAATGACTAGGAGAAGTTCCATGAACAAGCTGACAAGGATAGGTACCATATCGATGCTACTCGTTGCAGCGGTTGCCGGTTCAGCGCTCGCCACCCCTTGCTCGACCGACATTCAGGACCTCAAAACGCTGCACCGAAGCATCAGCGACCAGTGGAACTCCTCCCACACCTTGGAAGTTTGCCTTACCACAGGCATGCTCCCCTTCGAAAAGGGCCAGATGGAGGCGGGTGCCGACCACCCGACGAGAGCCACCAACCCGGACTCCCACCACCTCAAAAGCGACGACACCAAGCTCTACCCCCCCGCAGAATTGACCTGTGCATTGACTCCCTTAGTAGTCGTGACGCTCCCCCTTACATGAGACCGGACCAGAGGAACCATTCCATGCCCAGTCCGAGGTGCAGCGCCAATGTTCCCAGGGTGCTTATCGTCGACAACGATGTCGCGATCCTTCGCCTTCTGCGCACGGCGCTCGGTGCCGGCGAGTACTCCCTGCACCAGGCTGCAAACGGCCACGATGCGCTGGCGGCTGCCACCGCGTTCAGGCCCGACATAATCCTTCTCGAAATTGACCTTCCCGACCTGGATGGGATCGAGGTAATCCGTAGGGTTCGGCAGTGGTCGCAGGTTTCGATCATCGTGATTTCGGTGCGCGTCGGCGATGACGACCAGGTGGCAGCACTCAATGCCGGAGCGGATGACTACCTTATCAAGCCCTTCAGCGTTGCGGAATTGCAGGCGCGTATCAGGGCCTCGCTCAGGAGGAGGCTGCATCAGGCGCCTGAAACGCTGTTTAGCTCTTGTGGGCTGGAGGTGGACCTGTCCCGCCGGCAGGTGGTCGTGCGTGGCGATGAGGTTCACCTCACCCCGACCGAGTACGATCTGCTGCGACTCCTGGTGAACCATGCCGGCAAGGTGCTGACGCACGGGCAGATCCTGAAGGGAATCTGGGGCGCCGCACACGCAGAGCATCAGAAGGTGCTCCGGATGAACATCTCCAACCTCAGGCAGAAGATTGAAGAAGACTCCACACGGCCCAAGCACATCGTCACGGAACTGGGTGTCGGCTATCGCCTGAAGAGTGACAGCAAGCAGGCCCTGCGGAGAGTAGCGGGGTAGGATCCCCTTTGCAATGAGACGAGATAGATAGGAGGACTAATGCCATGCCCAATCTAAAGAAAAGTACCAACCTGCAGCGGGTGCTGGTCGTTGGCGAGGAGGTGAAGATCCTGCGCTTCCTGCGCACGGCGCTGGATATCGGCGAGTTTTCCCTGCACCAGGCCGATGACGGCCATGCGGCCTTGACTGCGGTCGAGTCGGTGCGACCGGACATCATTCTTCTCGACCTAGGCCTTCCTGACCTGGACGGGGTCGAGGTGATACGGAGGATTCGGGATGGGTCGCAGGTGCCGATAATCGTGCTCTCGGAACGCGACGGCGAGGACGACAAGGTGGCAGCACTCGATGCCGGCGCGGACGACTACCTGCTCAAACCGTTCGGCAGCGCAGAACTGCGGGCACGCATCAGGGTCTCAATCAAAAGGAGCTTGCAGCAGGCGCCGGAAGAACTCCTAAGCTGCCGCGGGCTGGAAGTGGACCTCACGCGCCGGCGTGCCGCCTGGCTCGGCGAGGAGGTTCAGCTGAACCCGACCGAATACGAACTGCTGCGGCTCATGGTAAGTCATACCGGGAAATCGCTGACACAAAGCCAGATCCTGAGACAGGTCTGGGGTGCCGCCAGCAATTCCAAGCTGATTTGGTCGAACCGCTCGCAAAGTTTCAGCGTACGATTGTGAGTGTTGATTTTGTGTTTCAATGGAGCCGGCAAACGGGTATATTATTCTCTCTATTCCACCAGGCCAAGGGGATACATGACGAAGACTGAACTTACCGATGCCATCTGTGGCAGCACAGGAATGCTCAAACTGGATGCCTTCGCAGCACTGGAAACCCTGCTGGAAATTATCAAAGAGACCTTGGGAGATGGTGAAGAGGTGAAAGTATCGGGATTCGGCAAATGGGAGATCAAACAGAAAAATGAAAGACAAGGACGCAATCCGCAGACAGGTGAACCGATAAGAATCTCCGGGCGCCAGATCGTCACGTTCAGGCCGTCCGCGTTGCTTAAAGATCAACTGAACAAAGACCAACTGAACGACTGATTCGTTCGAAATTATTATTTCCCTCGTGGAAGATCAGAGACAAACCGGCCTTTCCCTTTGTTGCTCAGTTCACTACTTTAGCAGGCATCCCTGAGCCCTGCTCAGAGCGGGTGGCACCACTGCAGTAGCTCGGTGGCGCGTTCGCTGTCCAGTGCGCCGATGACCCGACTCCTGAGCTGCGGCTCCAACTGATGGATAGTCTCGCAGGCGATCTCGTCGTCGAGCGAGTTCAGGACGGGCTGGATGCTCTGCCTGGGAATCCGGGAAACAACGCGAGCCAGGTCCGTCGGGTGCATCTTCCCAATCTGCTTGCGTGCCTTAGCGGCAGTGAGCCTGGCGGCATTCGCCTCCAGGTGCCATACCATCTCCCAACTGATCTCCCGCCCCGTGATCTCCCTCTGGAACCTCCCCCAAAACCTTTCGTACCCCATGCGCCGCAGCAGCCCGCGAAAGCCGACATCGAAGGAGATAAGGGAAAGCGCACCCTTGTGGCGCACGAGGTGGAGATCGTTCACCCGAGCCAGCTTTGCGTGCTTCACGTCGATGACCTGCTTGTCAAGTATGTCGCGTTTGACACGAATCTCGCCGACGGTTTCCCGGTGGCTGACCAACTCGTCGACTGATACGGACACTGAAATCTCCGCGGGGTTGAAGAGTACCACCCGGTCCGAGGCCACGCTATAGGTCCCGCCATTGCGCCGGAACAGTAGCTGGCTCAGAGCGGGAAACTCCTCGTCCGGGCTGACCGTGAGGTCCCAGAGTCTGCCGAGCAACTGGCCCGAGGCGTCCGCCACAGGCCTATTCAGTACTGCGCTTAAATAGAGCTGCTGTGAAGTCATAGTTATTTACCTCTGGGTATGACAGATTACGATCAGCACCTATCTTAGGCTCATGGTGTTTTGCACCATTAATCGCTCTTCTTTTTGGTCGGCAGTTTTTTGCAGCCATTGTTGCGTAGCTGAAGGAAAAGGCGAAGGGAATAACAAGTGCTGCGACCATTCGAAGCACGGTGCGCAGTGCATACATGGGGAGGTGCGATGGGTCCAGGGAAAGCGGGATCTGCTCACCTGGCAGGTAAGGTACCGCCATCTGGCGGCTTCCCCATGCCAGGTGTGTGACAAGGCCCATTACGAGGGAAAACGCTACAATATCCCAGATATTGGGCAGTTTTTTTCAGGTTCTGATTTGACATGGCCATTGAACCCCAGCATGTTCAAGAGAGATTCGTCTGGTTTTTTTCAATGGCAAGTTTCAGTCACATTCAATCGGGACCTGCGCTCCGAGTATTCCTTGTCGAATGTCACAACGTGCTCCAGATACCACCCTTTTAGGGAATTTAGTTCCTTGATGTTCTTATTGCAGTTCAGCTCTTCGTTCCTGCCCATAAACTTTTCCAAATGCGACACAAAGAGCGCATGCTGAGCCTTATGGGCCTCTATTCCCGCGAAATCCATCTCTTCCATCAATTTTTCTTCGGCCATAAAATGAAGTTTGCAGTAAGCATCGAGTCTGTTTACCAACTCGAACAAATCCTGGCCTTTTATCTCCGCCAAAAGATACTCAGAGACATTCGCCATACATCTCAAAATTAATGCGTGTTGCGACTCCAAAACCTCGTTGTCCACAAAATAGATGTCACTCAGAGATAAAGTTTCCATGATTATCGCTCCGTAGATTTTTTTGTCATAATTATCGGCGTTCTCAAGAGCAGTAATAGCTTGACTACTTTCATTGCTGTCCTCTGTGAAGATACTTCAGTAGTGTCGGCTTTTTTCGGCGTTGGTAATGACATCGTAGTTCTCCAAAATTACCAGGGTTTATCCACCTGATTATCAGCCTAGTCGTTTTCATATTAAGAAGGTATTAAAAGGACTGCAAAAAGCATTAAGAACGCATTAAAGGCTTGAAAAGATGCTTGTTTATCCGCAAAAGTCCCAAATCCGAAAGGTCACGCATTACTGGATTTATTGGCGATCTTTATGCTTTCTTAATGCCTTTGACCTGCATTTTAATACCGACTTAAGGTCGAGGGGCATATGGTGGCAACTGCGGAAACGACTATTTCTAAGCCAAGCGGAGCCTCACCATGAAAATCTACCTCTTCTACTCCGAAACCGGCGTCTATCTGGGTGAGGACTTTTCCGACGATTTACCGATATGCCAGGGGCGCGAGGCTGTCCCTCTTGAAGCAACGACCATCCCGCCCCCACCCTACAGGCGCGGAGAGGTGCCGGTTTTCACGGTTACCGAAAATAGGTGGAAGATCCGGCGCATTTTCGCAGCGGTTACTGGAGGTGACAGAGATCCATGACAGCAGCCGGCCGGTTGTCGAAGTGCCACCCTTTTGGACAGGCGCCACAATTGTAAGGATTATGACAATAAACAGATGACTTCTGTATAACACAGGTAACAATAGCTTAAGCATTGTCTAAGAAACAAGAGCAAGAACCAGCTCTAACTTACCACCGGAGAAAAAATTATGAACATGTACGAATGGCTGGAAACGATTCTCTTTTTCGTCGTCCTTCTCGCCCTGGTAAAGCCGCTTGGTAGCTTCATGGCCAAAGTTTTCCAGGGGGATCGGACCTTCCTGTCGCCAGTTTTTGTTCCGGTCGAGAACCTGTTGTACCGGATCAGCGGGGTGAAGAAGGACGAGGAGATGGGGTGGAAGCGCTACGCCTGGGCCATGGCCCTCTTCAACCTGGTCCTTTTCGTAGCACTCTTTGCAATGCTGATGCTGCAGCACCTGCTCCCCTTGAACCCGCAGAAATTCCCGGCCTTCACCTGGCAGTTGGCGCTCAACACGGCGGTCAGTTTCGTCACCAACACCAACTGGCAGGCGTACAGCGGTGAATCCGCTGCGAGCTACTTCACCCAGATGGTTGGGTTCGCTGTGCACAATTTCGTCTCAGCAGCCACCGGCATTGCTATAGCCATTGCTCTCATTCGCGGCTTCGCGAGGCGCAAGACATCGCTGTTGGGGAACTTCTGGGTAGATATGACACGCTGCACCCTCTACATCCTGATCCCCATTTCCATTGTCGGCGCACTTCTCCTGGTATCCCAGGGGGTAATCCAGAACTTCAGCGACTACAAGACGGTGCCGCTGGTGCAGTCCGAAACCTACGACAAGCCTAAAATGGACACCAAGGGGAACGCGATCAAGGATGCCAAGGGGAACCCGGTCACCGAGAGCGTGACTGCGAAGGAGGTCACCATACCCATGGGGCCGGTCGCCTCGCAGGAAGTGATCAAGGAGTTGGGGACCAACGGCGGCGGCTTCTTCAACGCGAACTCGGCCCACCCGTACGAGAACCCGACCCCACTTTCACACTATTTTGAGATCCTGCTGATTCTCCTGATTCCCGGCTCCCTCACCTACACCTTCGGCGTCATGGTGGGTAACCCGCGTCAGGGGTGGGCGATCCTGGGGGTGATGGTTTTCATTTTGGTCCTAGCCTTCGGCGTGCTGCAGTGGGCTGAGGCGACCGGCAATCCGCTCCTCGCCAAGCTTGGCGTGAGTGGGGCCAACATGGAAGGGAAGGAACTCCGCTTCAGTCTGCCCGGCACCAACCTCTTCGAGGTCGCCACCACCGGCACCTCTTGCGGTGCGGTTGCCGCCATGCACGACTCCCTCACCCCGTTGGGCGGCATGATGCCGCTCTCCCTAATCCTCCTGGGCGAGATCGTCTTCGGTGGAGTCGGTTCCGGCCTCTACACCATGCTCGCCTTCGCGGTGATCGCGGTCTTCGTCTCCGGCCTCATGATCGGCCGAACCCCGGAATACCTAGGTAAGAAGATCGAGGTCCGGGAGATGTGGATGTCGATGATAACGATTCTTACCGCAGGGCTCGTGGTGCTGGTCACCTCTGGCGTAGCCATGATCAACTCCGACGCCGTGGCATCCATGGCAAACCCGGGCGCCCACGGCCTCTCCGAGGTGATCTATGCCTTCGCCTCCATGGCCAACAACAACGGCAGCGCGTTTGCCGGCTTAAATGCCAACGTCAACTTCTATAACCTCTTAGGCTCCTTGGCCATGACCCTTGGCCGTTACGTGCCGGCCGTGGCTGTGCTCGCCATGGCTGGGTCGCTCGCGGAAAAGAAGTACGTCCCGCCCAGCCTAGGGACTCTCCCCACCGACAAGGCGCCGTTTGCCATCTGGCTCACGCTGGTAATCCTCATCGTCGGAGCGCTAACCTTTTTCCCGGCGCTCTCTCTGGGGCCGATTGTTGAACACCTGACCATGCTGGGAGGTAACTAATAATGTCAAAGCATAAGGCTGAACCGATTTCCATGTTTGATAAGCGGATCATGGGCCCCGCCCTGATCGATTCCTTTAAGAAACTCGACCCAAGGGAGCTCTGGCGTAACCCAGTCATGCTCTGCGTCGAGATCGCCAGTATCATTACCTTCGTCACCTTCATCATGTCGCTCACCGGTGCCAACAAGGAACCGGCCTGGTTCACGGGGCTCGTCTCGGTCTGGCTCTGGCTCACGGTCATCTTCGCCACCTTCGCCGAGGCTCTCGCGGAGGGACGCGGCAAGGCACGCGCCGCATCTTTAAGAAAGAGCCGCACCGAGGTTTCCGCCAAGCGCCTGAAAAAGGCCGAATTCGGCGCTCCATTCGAGACCGTGCCTGCCGAATCGCTTCGGAAGGGCGACTTCATCCTGGTGGAGGCACCCGAGACCATTGCCGGCGACGGCGACGTTGTGGCAGGTGCTGCTCTCGTGAACGAGGCGGCCGTGACCGGCGAGTCGGCTCCGGTGATACGCGAATCGGGCGGCGACCGGTCGGCCGTGACCGGCGGCACCGAGGTGATCGCCAACTCCATTATAGTGAGGATCACCGCCAATCCCGGCGAGACCTTCCTGGACCGGATGATCTCGCTCATCGAAGGAGCCAAGAGGCGCAAGACCCCCAACGAGGTCGCCCTGGAAGTGCTCCTGATCGCGTTGACGCTGGTCTTCCTGCTGGTCTGCATAAACATCAGCCCGCTCTCCATCTACTCCGTTAAGGCGGCGGGACACGGCATACCGGTGTCGCTCACCATCCTGGTGGCACTCTTCGTCTGCCTGGCGCCAACCACCATCGCTGCGCTCTTGCCTGCCATCGGCATCGCAGGGATGGACCGGCTCTTCCAGAAGAACGTGATCGCCCTCTCCGGTCGCGCCATCGAGGCGGCCGGTGACGTAAACGTACTGCTCTTGGACAAGACCGGCACCATTACGCTAGGCAACCGCGAGGCGGTAGAGTTCGTGCCGGTCGGGGGACACACCGAGAAGGAACTTGCCGAGGCGGCACTAATCGCTTCACTTTCCGACGAAACCCCTGAAGGTCGCTCGGTCGTGGTACTGGCCCGGAAGAAGCACGGTCTGACGCTGGAGGCGCTTCCCGCCGATGCGCAGAACATCGCCTTTTCCGCCGAAACCCGTCTTTCAGGGGTCGACACGGGTGGCAAAAAGTACCGCAAAGGTGCCTCCGACTCGACGATCGCCTTCGTGAAAACACTCGGTGCCGGCACCCTTCCGGCGAACCTTTCGGACGTGGTAGATAGGATCGCCCGCGGCGGCGCGACTCCGCTGGTGGTATCCTGTGACTCAGAGATTTTCGGGGTCATCAACCTGAAGGACATCGTCAAGGCGGGTATCCAGGAGCGCTTCCTGCAGCTTCGCAGCATGGGGATCAAGACCGTCATGATCACCGGCGACAACCCCCTGACCGCAGCGGCCATCGCCGCCGAGGCGCAGGTGGACGACTTCCTGGCACAGGCGAAGCCCGAGGACAAGCTGAAGCTGATCAAGGATTACCAGGAGGCTGGCTTCATGGTGGCGATGACCGGTGATGGCACCAACGACGCGCCGGCGCTGGCCCAGGCCGACGTCGCAGTCGCCATGAACACCGGCACCCAGCCGGCCCGTGAGGCGGCCAACATCATAGATCTTGACTCCAACCCGACCAAGCTCCTCGACATCGTCGAGGTAGGAAAGCAGATCCTGATGACCCGGGGGAACCTGACCACCTTCAGCATCTCTAACGACATCGCCAAGTACTTCGCCATCATCCCGGCGATGCTGCTTTCCATTTATCCCCAACTTGGGGTGCTGAACGTGATGCACCTGGCGACCCCCATGAGCGCGATCCTGTCGGCGGTCATCTTCAACGCCGTCATCATCCCGATGCTGGTACCGCTCGCGCTCAAGGGGACCAAGTTCACACCTATGCCGGCCGAGAAGCTCTTGATCCACAACCTGCTCATATACGGGGTTGGGGGGATCATCGCACCGTTCGTCGGTATCAAGGCTATTGACTTGGTGGTCGGCCTTTTCGTGTAACGCTGGTGTAACGCTAAGGTCGGGGTAACCCACGCCTTACGAAAAAAATGACCACATGTGGGGGCGAACCGATCGGATCGCCCCCACCGGAGGAAACATTCCATGAAAGAAATTCGTCCAGCCATACTGATGCTCATCCTTTTCACAATCATCTGCGGCGGCATCTACCCGGCCGTTGTCACCGGCGTCGCCTATGCAGTCTTCCCGAAGCAGGCCAAGGGTAGTTTTATCACCGACGACAAAAAACATGAGATCGGCTCCAGCCTCATAGGCCAGCCGTTCTCGGATGCGAAGTATTTCTGGGGCCGCCCCTCCGCAAGTACCGACTTCGGCTACAACCCGATGGCTTCCGGCGGCTCCAACTCGGGCCCTACCAACCCCGATTTTATCAAGGCGGTTGGGGACCGGGTCAAGGCCCTACGCGACACGGGGGTTACCGGGAGCGTCCCGGCCGACCTGGTAGAGGCGTCGGCAAGCGGGCTCGATCCTCACATAACGCCGGAGTCGGCGGCACTACAGGTGGCACGGGTTGCCAAAACACGTCACATCGCGGAAGCTGATCTAAGCAAGCTAGTCGCCGCCCATACCGAGGAGCGTCAGTTCGGCTTTCTGGGGGACCCGCGGGTGAACGTGCTGGAACTGAACCTGGCCCTGGATGCACGGAAGTAACCTGGCCGCAACGTCAGGAAGATGTTAGACTCGGGAACGATAAATGCTCCTTCGGGCGGGCCTTGTGAGGTTCTCCGAAGGAGCATTCCAGGTTGATCTGCCAAAGGGATTTGTAACGGAGAGAACATGAGAAATGATGAAGATGCACGACCCTCGCCGGAGACACTCCTAAAGGTCGCCCAGGCGGAAGAAGCCGAAAGCCATCCCTTCATCGCCCTCTTCACGGTTGGCATCTCTTCAGGGAACTTTCATCCTTGATGGAGCTGCCATGGATCTCTAGCTTGATTGGGGATCTTGATGCCTTCTTAACGCCTTTGACCTGCATTTTAATGCCGTCTTTAGGTTAAGGAGCATATGGTACCAGAGGAAAACCACCTCTGAGCGATCTGGAGATTCACCATGAAAATCTACCTCTTCGATCCCGAGAGTGGCATCTACCATGGCGAGGACTTTGCCGACGATTCTCCGATGCGCCTGGGGCGCAACGCGGTTCATCCTCATACCACTACCATCGTTCCGCCACCTTTCAGGCGTGGGGAGGTGCCAATTCTCACGGTTGCAGAAAGTCAATGGCAAATTTCGTCGGTTTGCGCAAAAGCAGCCGGAGGTAACGGTGACCGGCGAGAGCAGGCATCACGGCAAGAGGGGAAATGACCATGAAAAAAATTATCTTTCTTCTTATCGCAGGTTCGTTTTTTTTAGCCCCCCTCCTTCATGCGGTATCCTACCCGCCATCAACCAAAGAGCCGACCTACCTGAAAGATGAAGACGTCATGAAGGTAGGGGCAAAGGTTCACATGTTCCACAGCGGCACGGAGGATGTCAAAAAAGCCATAAATATCAATGATGTGCTCACCGTGTATCGCGAATACCCGCCCGACATTTCGGGCATTAACAAGCAATCCGGCAAAATAAGAGTTGTCGCCACGCTCGGTGATTATTATTTCGAGGGCGAGGTGATCGAAGGTTTCGCAGAACCGGGTTTCCTGGCAATAAGGGGGACGGTCGCCTGTTTCATCACGACGCGCCTAAAGCCGAAACACTAGCTCTCCCTTGATACTGGTAGTGTGGATCGGAGCACCCGTTCGACAGCAAACCATCCCCTCGAAGCCGCATTCTTTGTTAGCTTCACGAAAGGTACCGGAGACGGAAAGAGCATGAGAACAGACGAAGAATTACGACCCTCGCCAGAGACTCTCCTGAAGGTTGCCCAGGCCGAGGAGGCCGAAAGCGGACGGGCTAAACTCAAGATTTTTCTCGGTTATGCGGCAGGAGTGGGGAAAACCTACGCCATGCTGGAGGCGGCCCAGCAGCGCCTGCGCGACGGCCGGGACGTGGTGGCGGCCTACGTGGA
>JGI24143J45723_1000472_pt1 | contig 20736 bp, 19 predicted proteins | sample BarGraIncu00432A_FD_45723 | JGI IMG/M metagenome (IMG submission 45723) | reverse complement strand
ACGACACGGCGGGCTTCGAGGATTTGACGGAGGATGAGCAGCGGATTCTGCTCACGGAATACTCCCTCGAGTGCCACAGGGAAGCTCTTGTGATAATGAGAAATACGGCGGGCATCGCAATAGTGTCACTGCAGGTGATGACAAGGGAGATCGGGAAGCTGGAACGCTCCCTGGCGGAGTTGCGGAGCAGGTAGGGGGCCGGGCATGCCGATTAAATCTGGGGAAACGTGAAGACATTCGAAATCAATTTGCACACTATGGACTTGGCGGCTGGGAATTGACGCTCTACCGAGACGGAATCGAAAACGGCGGCGGCGTAGTTCCCGCTACTGCGACGCACTCTACGAGGCCGAATCATGGCCAACAGCATCTGAGAGCCTATGACCGTCAGATCGACGCTCCAGGGATTGAAACGACTTTTCAAGTCGTGTCAATCCTTGTTGGTTAGCCCGGATTTGACGAGTGCGAAAAGTCTACTTTTTTCACTGCCATGAACGCCCCTTGCCTTGTCTTAGGTGGTTCGTTCACCCGCACTTTGCATTTGAAATGCTCTTCTGCCCAAAAATCCATTCAACAATTTTCGTGGTTTTAATGCGTCCTTAATGCGTTCCTGCTTCCTTTTAACGCATTCTTAATGCGAGAAGGGATAAAATGATAAGTGTATATACTTGTTCTGCAATGATCGGCAGGGGGGAGGCTAACCATAGAGTTCCCGGGCTCCGCCGGCCCGAAAGGATATGAATACATTATGTCAAAAAAGATACTGATTAATGCGCTGCATGCCGACGAGGCACGGGTAGCTATCGTCGAAGATGGACGCCTTGTCGATCTGGAGGTGGAGATCGCAGGTAACGAGCAGATTCGCGGCAACATTTACAAGGGAGTGGTGGTCCGCGTGGAACCAGGGCTACAAGCGGCCTTCTTGGATGTCGGCCTCAAGAAACTCGGTTTCCTCCAGATGGGCGAACTGCACCCGGAAAACTGGAAGTGGCACGACGATGCACCCGAGGACCAGCACCACCGGCGCCCCCGCATCCAGGAGGTGCTGCGTCGCGGTCAGGAACTGATCGTCCAGGTCGAAAAGGGGGAGCGCGACACCAAGGGCTGCGCGCTCACCACCTACGCTTCCCTACCGGGACGCTACATGGTGCTGATGCCAGGAAGCGACTCCTCCGGAATCTCGCGCAAGGTGGAGAGCGAGTCGGAGAGAAAGAAACTCAAGGGAATAATCTCTGAGATGGTCATCCCGGAGGGGTACGGCTACATCATCAGAACCGAGGCGGTGGGCAGGAGCCGGGGAGAACTCCAGAAGGACCTCGATGCACTGATCGCGTTGTACGAAGGGGTAAGGGCACAGGGGAAGGCCATGAAGGGGGCGGGACTCATTTACCAAGAATCGGCCCTCATCATACGGACCATCCGTGACTACTTCTCGGCTGACATCGATGAGGTACTGGTGGACAGCGAGGATGTCTACCAGGATGTGCGCGAGTGCCTGAAGGAGATCGACCCGCAGTTCGAGAAGCTAGTCAAAATGCACCAGGAGAAACGCCCCGTCTTCTCCCGTTATCAGATAGAAGAGCAGATCGACCTGATTTACGAGAAGACGGTGCCGCTCAAGTCAGGCGGCTCCATCTTCATAGAACCGACCGAGGCACTAGTCTCTATTGACGTCAACTCTGGCAAGTCGACCGGCGAGAAGAGTGTGGAGGACACCGCCCTCAAAACCAATCTGGAGGCTGCCGAAGAGGTCGCCAGGCAGCTCAGACTGCGCGACCTAGGCGGACTCATCGTCATCGACTTCATCGATATGTGTGAGAAAAAGCACAACGAGGAAGTGGAGAAGGCCATGAAACTGGCTCTCAAGGAGGACAAGGCGCGGGTGAATGTCTGCGGCATCTCCGAATTGGGGCTTCTCGAGATGTCCAGGCAGCGCATCCGCCAGACGCTGCACTATGCGAGCACCCTGGAATGTCCGCACTGTGACGGCAGGGGAAAGGTGAAATCGGTCGAGTCGATGGCTCTCTCCTTCCTTAGGAAGGTGCATGCGGCGGCTGCGATGGGAACCGTTGGTGAGGTGGTCGGGAACTTGCCGCTCGAGGTCGCCTACTACCTTTTGAACCGCAAGAGGCATGAGCTGTCCCGGATCGAGACCGACTACGGCATCGAGGTGACGGTGAAAGGGAAGCCCTCCTACCTGCTGAACCAGATGGAGTTGGATCTCGTCAAGAGGGAGAAGCACCACCAGGAGGAACTGCCGGAAAAAGCCTTTGCACGCCCGGCCAAGGAGGAGGTGCTCGGCCAGGAAGCCGTTGTCGCCGAGGGACACAAGAAGAGGAAGAAGGGAAATGCCAAGCCGCAGGTGGAACTCGTGGTCTCGGTCGCGGCTGCCGGGGAAGCTTCCCCAGAGCAAACGGCCGATACGGCTGCCTCCTTTTCCCGGCTCGTCGAGCCCGAGCAGACAGGCGAACTCCACGCTTCAGAGCCGGGCGAGAATCCGGTCGAGGCGCAGACTGCAGAGCCGTCCGGGGAGGAGGGGAAGAAGAAGCGTCGTCGCAAGAGACGGCGTGGGGGGAAATCTTCCCACGAAGCCTCTTTTCTTGAGGCCGCTGCGGAGATTGGCGAGCCGGAGGGTGGGGCTAAGGTGATGGCGGAGGGTACGATGCCGATGTCTTTCGAGCCTGCGATTGCCGAGGAAAAACACAAGAAGGCGCGTCGGTCCCGTACCAGGAAGTCGTCGACTTCCGAGCCGGACGCACCAAAGGCGCCCGTCGATGTCATGGAACCAGTCAAGGCAACGAGAAAAACCAGAGCTGCCAGAGGCACACGTCCCGCTAAGGCGGTCTAGGCCGAGGGGGGGTTTGATGCTTTCTTGACGTTTTTCCCCCTTCTTTTAACGCCATATTAATGCGGAAAGGGATAAATTGATTATAGATCGGCTTGCTCTGCAATGACCGATAGAGGGTGATTCTAATCACAGAAGAAAAGTGGTGACCTTCGATGAGATTCGCAATCTTGGTACTTGGGTCATGGTTCTTGGCCGCTATGGCGTCGGCTTGGTGCATTTTGCTATTGGCAGCATATGTGCGCTGACAGGTCGGGGGTTCGATGGCGATCAAGTGCCGCTATAACACCAAGTAGGAAAGCCTCCATCCAAATTGACTTCGCGTAGTACTGTGCGGTGGTATACTTTGCTGTGACAGGATTGGAGGGATCCCATGAAGCAGGGAAACGGGCAGCAAGGATTCTGGCATCGTATGCGGACGAGCCTGTTCGGGGCCCCCAAGGAAATCCGGGACCCGACCCTGTTTCACAAGCTCTCACTCATCCCGGTGCTCGCGTGGGTCGGACTCGGGGCGGATGGCCTTTCCTCCTCTTCCTACGGGCCGCCGGAAGCATTTGCCGCAATCCAGGGGCACACCTATCTCTGTCTCGCGCTCGGGTTGGCGACGGCGTTCACCGTTGTCGTCATATCCTACTCGTACACCCGGCTCATCGAGCATTTCCCCCATGGGGGAGGAGGGTACATCGTCGCCTCCCACATGCTCGGCCCGCCCGCGGGAGTCCTTTCCGGCTGTGCGCTTATCCTCGACTACATCCTCTGCATCACGGTCTCCATCGCCGCCTGCGTCGATGCCGTCTTCAGCTTCCTCCCGCTTCCCTTTCAGCAGTACAAGCTGCTCACCGCCGGCCTCCTGCTAGTATCCCTCATCGTCCTCAACGTGCGCGGGGTGAAGGAATCTGTCCTCATCCTTGCTCCCATATTTGCGGTCTTCATAGGGACGCACCTTTTGCTCTTCGCCGCCATGACGAATTTCTCCGACCAAGTGGGGGCGCTTTCAAGTTGGAGCCGGGATGCCTACCGGCAGGATGTGGATGCAATCGGCAGGTGGGGCATACTCCTCATCTTCCTGCGAGCCTATTCGCTGGGTGGGGGGACCTATACCGGCCTGGAGGCGGTCTCGAACGGGTTGCAGATCATGCGCGAACCGAAGGTAAAGACAGCGAGAAGAACCATGGTGTACATGGCGGCGTCCCTGGCGCTCACCGCCGGCGGGCTCTTCTTCTGCTACGTGCTGGCGGGGGTCACCCCTGCCGAGGGGAAGACCCTGAACGCGGTCCTGGCGGAGAAGGTCTTCGCGTCCCTGCCTGCTGGAGGGTTGCTGGCGCTGGTCACGCTCCTCTCTGAAGGGGCGCTCTTGCTGGTCGGCGCCCAGACCGGTTTCATCGACGGCCCTCGGGTCATGGCGAACATGGCGGTCGATTCCTGGCTTCCCCATAGGTTTTCCGCGCTGTCGGACCGACTCACCATGCAAAACGGCGTAGTCCTGATGGGGGGGGCGGCGTTATTACTGCTCTATTACACCAAGGGGTCGGTTTCGGCGCTGGTGATCATGTTCTCCATCAACGTCTTCATCACCTTTTCCCTCTCCCAGGTGGGTATGGCGCGCTACTTCATCCGCCGCCGCAAGGAAGATCCGAAATGGCTGCGCCAACTGTCGGTCTTCCTGATGGGCGGGGCGCTCTGCCTGACCATCCTCGTGATAACGGTCGTCGAGAAATTCGCTGAGGGGGGGTGGCTCACGCTGGTGATCACCGGCATCATGATCGCCTTTTGCTACTCCATCAGACGCCACTACACCAGGGTGGTACGGGCCATGCGGGAACTGGACGAGATGCTCCTGGACCTGCCGCTGCATGAAGAGCGCGACCCTGGTCCTCCCAAACCGGATCAGCCGACCGCCATTTTGCTGGTTTCCGGTTACAACGGCTTCGGAGTTCATCTGCTCCTCACCATCGTCACCAGCCTGGGAAAAAGCTTCACCAACCTGGTCTTCGTTTCCGTCGCCGTGATAGATTCCGGGTCGTTCAAGGGCGCCGAGCAATTGGACGCGCTGGAGCTTTCGGTGACCGAATCATTGAAAAAGTATGTCGATCTGGCCAAGCACCTCGGTTTTCGCGCCGACTACCGCGTGGAAATGGGGACCGAGGTGGTAGAAACCGCCATCGACGTTTGCCTCGAGACCAACGCCCGGTATCCGAACTCCACGGTCTTTTCCGGCCAGCTCATCTTTCCCCTGCAGAAGTTCTACCACTGGATACTGCACAACCAGACCTCCAGCGCCATCCAGCGCCGCCTGCAGTGGGAGGGGATAAAAACGATGATCCTGCCAGTGCGGATAAATATTTGAATGATCCCCGCAGCCGGAAAGGTAGTTGGCCCTGCGGTCTCACACCAAAACCGCGAGCTTAATCGCTCTTCAAGCGGTAGCCGACACCCAATTCCGTGACGATGTGCCTCGGACGCGAGGGGTCATCTTCGATCTTTTGCCGGAGGTTGCTGATGTTAACTCGTAGCACGTTCTGCTGTTCGGCGTAGGCGGCGCCCCAGATCTGCCTCAGAATCTGACCGTGCGTCAGTACCTTGCCGGCGTGGTTCACCAGGATTCGAAGCAGCTCGTATTCGGTCGGGGTGAGCTGGACCTCCTCGCCGCGCACCACGACACGGCGGTGAGTGAGGTCCACCTCCAGCCCACCACACTTGAAGACCGGATCCGGAGCCTGCTGCAGGCTCCTTCTGAGTGAGACCCTGATGCGTGCCTGAAGCTCGGCCACGCTGAAAGGCTTTATCAGGTAGTCGTCCGCCCCGGCATCGAGGGCCTGCACCTTGTTGTCTTCACTGTCGCGCACGGATAGCACGATGATCGGTACCTGCGACCACTCCCGGATCCTTCGTATCACCTCCACCCCATCCATATCGGGAAGACCAAGGTCGAGCAGGATGATGTCGGGGCGAACAGCAGCAGCCGCCGCCAGCGCGGAATGGCCGTTATCCGCCTGATGAAGGGAAAACTCACCGGTATCGAGCGCCGAGCGTAGGAAGCGGAGGATGGTCACCTCGTCATCGACCATAAGCACGCGTGGCAGGTTGGCACTACTCTTTTGTTGGAGCACGGTATTATTCCTCCAGTATTATTCGACAGGGAGGGCGACGATCATTTGCAGACCTCCCCCTTCACGGTTTTCGGCACGGATGCTCCCTCCGTGGGCCTCGACGATTCCCTTGCAGATGGAGAGACCGAGTCCGGTCCCCCCCGCACCCTCCGGGACCGGTACGCGATAGAACTTGTCGAAGACCCTTGAAAGGTCCTGTTCGGGGATGCCGGGACCACGGTCGGAAATCACCAGTGTCAGTGTGTGATCGGCAAGCCCGGCAGCGAGTTCGACGGAACTGTTGCGCGGTGTGTACTTCAGGGCATTGTCGAGCAGGTTGACTATTACCTGGGCCATCAGGACCATGTCCATTCTGATCAGCGGGAGTCCGGCAGGGACAGCCACATCGATCTTTCTCTTGCCGATCTGAGGTTCCAGGGCAGCCAGGGCGCAGCCGAAGAGGTCTTGGACATCGCTGGGAATCTGCTTGAGTTTCAACGCCCCTGACTCCAGGCGGGTCATATCGAGCAGGTTGCCGACGAATCGATTCAGTCGTCCCGCCTCCTCCCATGCGGCGGCCATCAAGTCGTCCCGGGTCTCCGCCTCGAGCACGCTGCTCTTGTCCATAAGCGCACCAAGCGCGCCGGTTATGGAGACGAGCGGCGTCCTGAGGTCGTGGGAGATGGAGTTCAGTAGTGCGCGTTCCAGTGATTCACGCGCCAGGAGAATCTGGGCCTGCTCTGCCTGCTTGCCGAGATGAACACGTTCGATGGCGAGAGACGCCTGGGTTGCGAATGCCTGAAGCAACCTGCGGGAGAGCGGCGAGGTGTAGTCGGCCTCGTGGTCAAGCCTCACCCCGAGGATGCCGAGCACATCGCCTGTCGTCTGCATCGGCAGGTAAAGGAGTGTCGCCGAGACGAGGGTTTCCGTGCCGCGCCCGGCGGCAGAGCTATTTTTGAAGGCCCAGTCCGCGACGGCAGATTCCTTCATGTCAAGGGTGAGATTGCTGCTCGCCATCTTCACCTCCAGCCGCTCCCCTTCCGGCAGGAGCACAGCTATCTGTGCTCCGAGGCTCTCCTCAATGTTCCTTACCATGGCGCTTAGAATCCCTGTGAGGTCGGAGGCGACCGCTAGGTCGCGGCTCAGGTAGTAGAGGCTCGCCGTTTGGACCTCGCGTTCCCGGATCGCCTCGGCTCGCTCGCGGGACTGTGAAACCAGCGTGCTGATGACTATGCCAACCGTGAAGAGGGCAATGAAGGTAATGAAGTACTCCGTGTCGGTCACCGCAAAGGTGAAGCGTGGCGGCACGAAGAAGAAGTCGAAGGCGAGCACGCTCAGAAACGCGGTAAGTACTGCGGGCTTTCTCCCCAGCCTGGTGGCAGCCAGAACCACTGCGAGGAGGTAAACCATCACCAGGTTGGTGGGGGCAAGGTAGCGGTGTGCGGGCTCGCAGACAAGCGAGGTGGCAAGCACGAGAATCAGGCTCTTCAGATACCCCTGCCAGGGTACGGGAACGCTGGGGCGGGAGTGGCCTTTCGGGACACCCTTCTGCTCCTCGGAGATACTGACCACATGCACGTCGATTGAACCGGAGAGGCGGATGATCTGGTCTACCAGAGGCGTGCGCAGGAACTCGCGCCAGCGGGGCTTGGTCGGCTTCCCCACCACGATCTTGGTGACGTTGTTCTTTACCGCGTACGCGATGAGCGCCTCGGCAACCGAGGTTGAGGACAGGGTCGCCACCTGTGCACCGAGGCTCTCCGCCTGACGCAGGTCACGCCAGACCCGCTCCCGGTTCTCCCTGGTGTGCTTGTTTCCTCCGGGCGTCTCGATGTAGACCGTGTGCCAGGTAGCCTTCATCTCGTCGGCGAGCCTTCTCGTGGTGCGGATCAGCCGATCGCTGTAGGGGCTGCCGCTGACGCAGACAAGGAGCCTCTCGGCCACCGGCCAGGGACCCGCAATGGAACGCGACTCCATGTAGGCGCGCATCTGGTCGTCCACCCGGGAGGCCGCACGGCGCAGGGAAAGTTCGCGCAGCGCCATCAGGTTCCCCGGCTTGAAGAACTTCTCCGTGGCAAGTGCAGCCTTCTCGGGGATGTAGATCTTCCCCTCGTGCAAGCGCTGCAGCAGATCCTCCGGGGGGATATCTACCAGGCGTATCTCCACCGCATAGTCGAGCAGTCTGTCGGGAACGGTCTCCCGCACGATTACTCCGGTGATCTGCGCCACCACGTCGTTCAGGCTTTCGAAATGCTGGATGTTCACTGTGGTGTAGACGTCGATGCCGGCTGCAAGGATTTCCTCCACGTCCTGCCAACGTTTCTCATGACGGGAGCCGGGCGCGTTACTGTGGGCGAGTTCGTCTACCAGTGCGATCTGCGGCCTGCGGGCAAGCACTGCGTCGAGGTCCATCTCGGGGAGGAGCACCCCCATGTAGCCGATCTGCGCCTTCGGGATCGTTTCGAGCCCGTCAAGGAGGGAATCGGTTTCGCTGCGTCCGTGGGACTCCACGTAGGCCGCCACCACGTCCCGGCCGTCGCGCAGGCGCTGCTGGGCCGCCTCCAGCATGGCGTAGGTTTTCCCCACTCCTGCCGCATAACCGAGAAAAATCTTGAGTTTAGCCCGTCCGCTTTCGGCCTCCTCGGCCTGGGCAACCTTCAGGAGAGTCTCTGGCGAGGGTCGTAATTCTTCGTCTGTTCTCATGCTCTTTCCGTCTCCGGTACCTTTCGTGAAGCTAACAAAGAATGCGGCTTCGAGGGGATGGTTTGCTGTCGAACGGGTGCTCCGATCCACACTACCAGTATCAAGGGAGAGCTAGTGTTTCGGCTTTAGGCGCGTCGTGATGAAACAGGCGACCGTCCCCCTTATTGCCAGGAAACCCGGTTCTGCGAAACCTTCGATCACCTCGCCCTCGAAATAATAATCACCGAGCGTGGCGACAACTCTTATTTTGCCGGATTGCTTGTTAATGCCCGAAATGTCGGGCGGGTATTCGCGATACACGGTGAGCACATCATTGATATTTATGGCTTTTTTGACATCCTCCGTGCCGCTGTGGAACATGTGAACCTTTGCCCCTACCTTCATGACGTCTTCATCTTTCAGGTAGGTCGGCTCTTTGGTTGATGGCGGGTAGGATACCGCATGAAGGAGGGGGGCTAAAAAAAACGAACCTGCGATAAGAAGAAAGATAATTTTTTTCATGGTCATTTCCCCTCTTGCCGTGATGCCTGCTCTCGCCGGTCACCGTTACCTCCGGCTGCTTTTGCGCAAACCGACGAAATTTGCCATTGACTTTCTGCAACCGTGAGAATTGGCACCTCCCCACGCCTGAAAGGTGGCGGAACGATGGTAGTGGTATGAGGATGAACCGCGTTGCGCCCCAGGCGCATCGGAGAATCGTCGGCAAAGTCCTCGCCATGGTAGATGCCACTCTCGGGATCGAAGAGGTAGATTTTCATGGTGAATCTCCAGATCGCTCAGAGGTGGTTTTCCTCTGGTACCATATGCTCCTTAACCTAAAGACGGCATTAAAATGCAGGTCAAAGGCGTTAAGAAGGCATCAAGATCCCCAATCAAGCTAGAGATCCATGGCAGCTCCATCAAGGATGAAAGTTCCCTGAAGAGATGCCAACCGTGAAGAGGGCGATGAAGGGATGGCTTTCGGCTTCTTCCGCCTGGGCGACCTTTAGGAGTGTCTCCGGCGAGGGTCGTGCATCTTCATCATTTCTCATGTTCTCTCCGTTACAAATCCCTTTGGCAGATCAACCTGGAATGCTCCTTCGGAGAACCTCACAAGGCCCGCCCGAAGGAGCATTTATCGTTCCCGAGTCTAACATCTTCCTGACGTTGCGGCCAGGTTACTTCCGTGCATCCAGGGCCAGGTTCAGTTCCAGCACGTTCACCCGCGGGTCCCCCAGAAAGCCGAACTGACGCTCCTCGGTATGGGCGGCGACTAGCTTGCTTAGATCAGCTTCCGCGATGTGACGTGTTTTGGCAACCCGTGCCACCTGTAGTGCCGCCGACTCCGGCGTTATGTGAGGATCGAGCCCGCTTGCCGACGCCTCTACCAGGTCGGCCGGGACGCTCCCGGTAACCCCCGTGTCGCGTAGGGCCTTGACCCGGTCCCCAACCGCCTTGATAAAATCGGGGTTGGTAGGGCCCGAGTTGGAGCCGCCGGAAGCCATCGGGTTGTAGCCGAAGTCGGTACTTGCGGAGGGGCGGCCCCAGAAATACTTCGCATCCGAGAACGGCTGGCCTATGAGGCTGGAGCCGATCTCATGTTTTTTGTCGTCGGTGATAAAACTACCCTTGGCCTGCTTCGGGAAGACTGCATAGGCGACGCCGGTGACAACGGCCGGGTAGATGCCGCCGCAGATGATTGTGAAAAGGATGAGCATCAGTATGGCTGGACGAATTTCTTTCATGGAATGTTTCCTCCGGTGGGGGCGATCCGATCGGTTCGCCCCCACATGTGGTCATTTTTTTCGTAAGGCGTGGGTTACCCCGACCTTAGCGTTACACCAGCGTTACACGAAAAGGCCGACCACCAAGTCAATAGCCTTGATACCGACGAACGGTGCGATGATCCCCCCAACCCCGTATATGAGCAGGTTGTGGATCAAGAGCTTCTCGGCCGGCATAGGTGTGAACTTGGTCCCCTTGAGCGCGAGCGGTACCAGCATCGGGATGATGACGGCGTTGAAGATGACCGCCGACAGGATCGCGCTCATGGGGGTCGCCAGGTGCATCACGTTCAGCACCCCAAGTTGGGGATAAATGGAAAGCAGCATCGCCGGGATGATGGCGAAGTACTTGGCGATGTCGTTAGAGATGCTGAAGGTGGTCAGGTTCCCCCGGGTCATCAGGATCTGCTTTCCTACCTCGACGATGTCGAGGAGCTTGGTCGGGTTGGAGTCAAGATCTATGATGTTGGCCGCCTCACGGGCCGGCTGGGTGCCGGTGTTCATGGCGACTGCGACGTCGGCCTGGGCCAGCGCCGGCGCGTCGTTGGTGCCATCACCGGTCATCGCCACCATGAAGCCAGCCTCCTGGTAATCCTTGATCAGCTTCAGCTTGTCCTCGGGCTTCGCCTGTGCCAGGAAGTCGTCCACCTGCGCCTCGGCGGCGATGGCCGCTGCGGTCAGGGGGTTGTCGCCGGTGATCATGACGGTCTTGATCCCCATGCTGCGAAGCTGCAGGAAGCGCTCCTGGATACCCGCCTTGACGATGTCCTTCAGGTTGATGACCCCGAAAATCTCTGAGTCACAGGATACCACCAGCGGAGTCGCGCCGCCGCGGGCGATCCTATCTACCACGTCCGAAAGGTTCGCCGGAAGGGTGCCGGCACCGAGTGTTTTCACGAAGGCGATCGTCGAGTCGGAGGCACCTTTGCGGTACTTTTTGCCACCCGTGTCGACCCCTGAAAGACGGGTTTCGGCGGAAAAGGCGATGTTCTGCGCATCGGCGGGAAGCGCCTCCAGCGTCAGACCGTGCTTCTTCCGGGCCAGTACCACGACCGAGCGACCTTCAGGGGTTTCGTCGGAAAGTGAAGCGATTAGTGCCGCCTCGGCAAGTTCCTTCTCGGTGTGTCCCCCGACCGGCACGAACTCTACCGCCTCGCGGTTGCCTAGCGTAATGGTGCCGGTCTTGTCCAAGAGCAGTACGTTTACGTCACCGGCCGCCTCGATGGCGCGACCGGAGAGGGCGATCACGTTCTTCTGGAAGAGCCGGTCCATCCCTGCGATGCCGATGGCAGGCAAGAGCGCAGCGATGGTGGTTGGCGCCAGGCAGACGAAGAGTGCCACCAGGATGGTGAGCGACACCGGTATGCCGTGTCCCGCCGCCTTAACGGAGTAGATGGAGAGCGGGCTGATGTTTATGCAGACCAGCAGGAAGACCAGCGTCAACGCGATCAGGAGCACTTCCAGGGCGACCTCGTTGGGGGTCTTGCGCCTCTTGGCTCCTTCGATGAGCGAGATCATCCGGTCCAGGAAGGTCTCGCCGGGATTGGCGGTGATCCTCACTATAATGGAGTTGGCGATCACCTCGGTGCCGCCGGTCACGGCCGACCGGTCGCCGCCCGATTCGCGTATCACCGGAGCCGACTCGCCGGTCACGGCCGCCTCGTTCACGAGAGCAGCACCTGCCACAACGTCGCCGTCGCCGGCAATGGTCTCGGGTGCCTCCACCAGGATGAAGTCGCCCTTCCGAAGCGATTCGGCAGGCACGGTCTCGAATGGAGCGCCGAATTCGGCCTTTTTCAGGCGCTTGGCGGAAACCTCGGTGCGGCTCTTTCTTAAAGATGCGGCGCGTGCCTTGCCGCGTCCCTCCGCGAGAGCCTCGGCGAAGGTGGCGAAGATGACCGTGAGCCAGAGCCAGACCGAGACGAGCCCCGTGAACCAGGCCGGTTCCTTGTTGGCACCGGTGAGCGACATGATGAAGGTGACGAAGGTAATGATACTGGCGATCTCGACGCAGAGCATGACTGGGTTACGCCAGAGCTCCCTTGGGTCGAGTTTCTTAAAGGAATCGATCAGGGCGGGGCCCATGATCCGCTTATCAAACATGGAAATCGGTTCAGCCTTATGCTTTGACATTATTAGTTACCTCCCAGCATGGTCAGGTGTTCAACAATCGGCCCCAGAGAGAGCGCCGGGAAAAAGGTTAGCGCTCCGACGATGAGGATTACCAGCGTGAGCCAGATGGCAAACGGCGCCTTGTCGGTGGGGAGAGTCCCTAGGCTGGGCGGGACGTACTTCTTTTCCGCGAGCGACCCAGCCATGGCGAGCACAGCCACGGCCGGCACGTAACGGCCAAGGGTCATGGCCAAGGAGCCTAAGAGGTTATAGAAGTTGACGTTGGCATTTAAGCCGGCAAACGCGCTGCCGTTGTTGTTGGCCATGGAGGCGAAGGCATAGATCACCTCGGAGAGGCCGTGGGCGCCCGGGTTTGCCATGGATGCCACGGCGTCGGAGTTGATCATGGCTACGCCAGAGGTGACCAGCACCACGAGCCCTGCGGTAAGAATCGTTATCATCGACATCCACATCTCCCGGACCTCGATCTTCTTACCTAGGTATTCCGGGGTTCGGCCGATCATGAGGCCGGAGACGAAGACCGCGATCACCGCGAAGGCGAGCATGGTGTAGAGGCCGGAACCGACTCCACCGAAGACGATCTCGCCCAGGAGGATTAGGGAGAGCGGCATCATGCCGCCCAACGGGGTGAGGGAGTCGTGCATGGCGGCAACCGCACCGCAAGAGGTGCCGGTGGTGGCGACCTCGAAGAGGTTGGTGCCGGGCAGACTGAAGCGGAGTTCCTTCCCTTCCATGTTGGCCCCACTCACGCCAAGCTTGGCGAGGAGCGGATTGCCGGTCGCCTCAGCCCACTGCAGCACGCCGAAGGCTAGGACCAAAATGAAAACCATCACCCCCAGGATCGCCCACCCCTGACGCGGGTTACCCACCATGACGCCGAAGGTGTAGGTGAGGGAGCCGGGAATCAGGAGAATCAGCAGGATCTCAAAATAGTGTGAAAGTGGGGTCGGGTTCTCGTACGGGTGGGCCGAGTTCGCGTTGAAGAAGCCGCCGCCGTTGGTCCCCAACTCCTTGATCACTTCCTGCGAGGCGACCGGCCCCATGGGTATGGTGACCTCCTTCGCAGTCACGCTCTCGGTGACCGGGTTCCCCTTGGCATCCTTGATCGCGTTCCCCTTGGTGTCCATTTTAGGCTTGTCGTAGGTTTCGGACTGCACCAGCGGCACCGTCTTGTAGTCGCTGAAGTTCTGGATTACCCCCTGGGATACCAGGAGAAGTGCGCCGACAATGGAAATGGGGATCAGGATGTAGAGGGTGCAGCGTGTCATATCTACCCAGAAGTTCCCCAACAGCGATGTCTTGCGCCTCGCGAAGCCGCGAATGAGAGCAATGGCTATAGCAATGCCGGTGGCTGCTGAGACGAAATTGTGCACAGCGAACCCAACCATCTGGGTGAAGTAGCTCGCAGCGGATTCACCGCTGTACGCCTGCCAGTTGGTGTTGGTGACGAAACTGACCGCCGTGTTGAGCGCCAACTGCCAGGTGAAGGCCGGGAATTTCTGCGGGTTCAAGGGGAGCAGGTGCTGCAGCATCAGCATTGCAAAGAGTGCTACGAAAAGGACCAGGTTGAAGAGGGCCATGGCCCAGGCGTAGCGCTTCCACCCCATCTCCTCGTCCTTCTTCACCCCGCTGATCCGGTACAACAGGTTCTCGACCGGAACAAAAACTGGCGACAGGAAGGTCCGATCCCCCTGGAAAACTTTGGCCATGAAGCTACCAAGCGGCTTTACCAGGGCGAGAAGGACGACGAAAAAGAGAATCGTTTCCAGCCATTCGTACATGTTCATAATTTTTTCTCCGGTGGTAAGTTAGAGCTGGTTCTTGCTCTTGTTTCTTAGACAATGCTTAAGCTATTGTTACCTGTGTTATACAGAAGTCATCTGTTTATTGTCATAATCCTTACAATTGTGGCGCCTGTCCAAAAGGGTGGCACTTCGACAACCGGCCGGCTGCTGTCATGGATCTCTGTCACCTCCAGTAACCGCTGCGAAAATGCGCCGGATCTTCCACCTATTTTCGGTAACCGTGAAAACCGGCACCTCTCCGCGCCTGTAGGGTGGGGGCGGGATGGTCGTTGCTTCAAGAGGGACAGCCTCGCGCCCCTGGCATATCGGTAAATCGTCGGAAAAGTCCTCACCCAGATAGACGCCGGTTTCGGAGTAGAAGAGGTAGATTTTCATGGTGAGGCTCCGCTTGGCTTAGAAATAGTCGTTTCCGCAGTTGCCACCATATGCCCCTCGACCTTAAGTCGGTATTAAAATGCAGGTCAAAGGCATTAAGAAAGCATAAAGATCGCCAATAAATCCAGTAATGCGTGACCTTTCGGATTTGGGACTTTTGCGGATAAACAAGCATCTTTTCAAGCCTTTAATGCGTTCTTAATGCTTTTTGCAGTCCTTTTAATACCTTCTTAATATGAAAACGACTAGGCTGATAATCAGGTGGATAAACCCTGGTAATTTTGGAGAACTACGATGTCATTACCAACGCCGAAAAAAGCCGACACTACTGAAGTATCTTCACAGAGGACAGCAATGAAAGTAGTCAAGCTATTACTGCTCTTGAGAACGCCGATAATTATGACAAAAAAATCTACGGAGCGATAATCATGGAAACTTTATCTCTGAGTGACATCTATTTTGTGGACAACGAGGTTTTGGAGTCGCAACACGCATTAATTTTGAGATGTATGGCGAATGTCTCTGAGTATCTTTTGGCGGAGATAAAAGGCCAGGATTTGTTCGAGTTGGTAAACAGACTCGATGCTTACTGCAAACTTCATTTTATGGCCGAAGAAAAATTGATGGAAGAGATGGATTTCGCGGGAATAGAGGCCCATAAGGCTCAGCATGCGCTCTTTGTGTCGCATTTGGAAAAGTTTATGGGCAGGAACGAAGAGCTGAACTGCAATAAGAACATCAAGGAACTAAATTCCCTAAAAGGGTGGTATCTGGAGCACGTTGTGACATTCGACAAGGAATACTCGGAGCGCAGGTCCCGATTGAATGTGACTGAAACTTGCCATTGAAAAAAACCAGACGAATCTCTCTTGAACATGCTGGGGTTCAATGGCCATGTCAAATCAGAACCTGAAAAAAACTGCCCAATATCTGGGATATTGTAGCGTTTTCCCTCGTAATGGGCCTTGTCACACACCTGGCATGGGGAAGCCGCCAGATGGCGGTACCTTACCTGCCAGGTGAGCAGATCCCGCTTTCCCTGGACCCATCGCACCTCCCCATGTATGCACTGCGCACCGTGCTTCGAATGGTCGCAGCACTTGTTATTCCCTTCGCCTTTTCCTTCAGCTACGCAACAATGGCTGCAAAAAACTGCCGACCAAAAAGAAGAGCGATTAATGGTGCAAAACACCATGAGCCTAAGATAGGTGCTGATCGTAATCTGTCATACCCAGAGGTAAATAACTATGACTTCACAGCAGCTCTATTTAAGCGCAGTACTGAATAGGCCTGTGGCGGACGCCTCGGGCCAGTTGCTCGGCAGACTCTGGGACCTCACGGTCAGCCCGGACGAGGAGTTTCCCGCTCTGAGCCAGCTACTGTTCCGGCGCAATGGCGGGACCTATAGCGTGGCCTCGGACCGGGTGGTACTCTTCAACCCCGCGGAGATTTCAGTGTCCGTATCAGTCGACGAGTTGGTCAGCCACCGGGAAACCGTCGGCGAGATTCGTGTCAAACGCGACATACTTGACAAGCAGGTCATCGACGTGAAGCACGCAAAGCTGGCTCGGGTGAACGATCTCCACCTCGTGCGCCACAAGGGTGCGCTTTCCCTTATCTCCTTCGATGTCGGCTTTCGCGGGCTGCTGCGGCGCATGGGGTACGAAAGGTTTTGGGGGAGGTTCCAGAGGGAGATCACGGGGCGGGAGATCAGTTGGGAGATGGTATGGCACCTGGAGGCGAATGCCGCCAGGCTCACTGCCGCTAAGGCACGCAAGCAGATTGGGAAGATGCACCCGACGGACCTGGCTCGCGTTGTTTCCCGGATTCCCAGGCAGAGCATCCAGCCCGTCCTGAACTCGCTCGACGACGAGATCGCCTGCGAGACTATCCATCAGTTGGAGCCGCAGCTCAGGAGTCGGGTCATCGGCGCACTGGACAGCGAACGCGCCACCGAGCTACTGCAGTGGTGCCACCCGCTCTGAGCAGGGCTCAGGGATGCCTGCTAAAGTAGTGAACTGAGCAACAAAGGGAAAGGCCGGTTTGTCTCTGATCTTCCACGAGGGAAATAATAATTTCGAACGAATCAGTCGTTCAGTTGGTCTTTGTTCAGTTGATCTTTAAGCAACGCGGACGGCCTGAACGTGACGATCTGGCGCCCGGAGATTCTTATCGGTTCACCTGTCTGCGGATTGCGTCCTTGTCTTTCATTTTTCTGTTTGATCTCCCATTTGCCGAATCCCGATACTTTCACCTCTTCACCATCTCCCAAGGTCTCTTTGATAATTTCCAGCAGGGTTTCCAGTGCTGCGAAGGCATCCAGTTTGAGCATTCCTGTGCTGCCACAGATGGCATCGGTAAGTTCAGTCTTCGTCATGTATCCCCTTGGCCTGGTGGAATAGAGAGAATAATATACCCGTTTGCCGGCTCCATTGAAACACAAAATCAACACTCACAATCGTACGCTGAAACTTTGCGAGCGGTTCGACCAAATCAGCTTGGAATTGCTGGCGGCACCCCAGACCTGTCTCAGGATCTGGCTTTGTGTCAGCGATTTCCCGGTATGACTTACCATGAGCCGCAGCAGTTCGTATTCGGTCGGGTTCAGCTGAACCTCCTCGCCGAGCCAGGCGGCACGCCGGCGCGTGAGGTCCACTTCCAGCCCGCGGCAGCTTAGGAGTTCTTCCGGCGCCTGCTGCAAGCTCCTTTTGATTGAGACCCTGATGCGTGCCCGCAGTTCTGCGCTGCCGAACGGTTTGAGCAGGTAGTCGTCCGCGCCGGCATCGAGTGCTGCCACCTTGTCGTCCTCGCCGTCGCGTTCCGAGAGCACGATTATCGGCACCTGCGACCCATCCCGAATCCTCCGTATCACCTCGACCCCGTCCAGGTCAGGAAGGCCTAGGTCGAGAAGAATGATGTCCGGTCGCACCGACTCGACCGCAGTCAAGGCCGCATGGCCGTCATCGGCCTGGTGCAGGGAAAACTCGCCGATATCCAGCGCCGTGCGCAGGAAGCGCAGGATCTTCACCTCCTCGCCAACGACCAGCACCCGCTGCAGGTTGGTACTTTTCTTTAGATTGGGCATGGCATTAGTCCTCCTATCTATCTCGTCTCATTGCAAAGGGGATCCTACCCCGCTACTCTCCGCAGGGCCTGCTTGCTGTCACTCTTCAGGCGATAGCCGACACCCAGTTCCGTGACGATGTGCTTGGGCCGTGTGGAGTCTTCTTCAATCTTCTGCCTGAGGTTGGAGATGTTCATCCGGAGCACCTTCTGATGCTCTGCGTGTGCGGCGCCCCAGATTCCCTTCAGGATCTGCCCGTGCGTCAGCACCTTGCCGGCATGGTTCACCAGGAGTCGCAGCAGATCGTACTCGGTCGGGGTGAGGTGAACCTCATCGCCACGCACGACCACCTGCCGGCGGGACAGGTCCACCTCCAGCCCACAAGAGCTAAACAGCGTTTCAGGCGCCTGATGCAGCCTCCTCCTGAGCGAGGCCCTGATACGCGCCTGCAATTCCGCAACGCTGAAGGGCTTGATAAGGTAGTCATCCGCTCCGGCATTGAGTGCTGCCACCTGGTCGTCATCGCCGACGCGCACCGAAATCACGATGATCGAAACCTGCGACCACTGCCGAACCCTACGGATTACCTCGATCCCATCCAGGTCGGGAAGGTCAATTTCGAGAAGGATTATGTCGGGCCTGAACGCGGTGGCAGCCGCCAGCGCATCGTGGCCGTTTGCAGCCTGGTGCAGGGAGTACTCGCCGGCACCGAGCGCCGTGCGCAGAAGGCGAAGGATCGCGACATCGTTGTCGACGATAAGCACCCTGGGAACATTGGCGCTGCACCTCGGACTGGGCATGGAATGGTTCCTCTGGTCCGGTCTCATGTAAGGGGGAGCGTCACGACTACTAAGGGAGTCAATGCACAGGTCAATTCTGCGGGGGGGTAGAGCTTGGTGTCGTCGCTTTTGAGGTGGTGGGAGTCCGGGTTGGTGGCTCTCGTCGGGTGGTCGGCACCCGCCTCCATCTGGCCCTTTTCGAAGGGGAGCATGCCTGTGGTAAGGCAAACTTCCAAGGTGTGGGAGGAGTTCCACTGGTCGCTGATGCTTCGGTGCAGCGTTTTGAGGTCCTGAATGTCGGTCGAGCAAGGGGTGGCGAGCGCTGAACCGGCAACCGCTGCAACGAGTAGCATCGATATGGTACCTATCCTTGTCAGCTTGTTCATGGAACTTCTCCTAGTCATTGGTTTCAATCAAGATCCTGCGACGCAAATTATGTTCTCACGATATGCTCCTCGGCATTAAGTCGGTATTAAAATGCAGGCAAAAGGCATTAAGACGGCGTTAAGCCGCAAAATAACGCAGGGGATTCCCGGGCTATTGAGGGAGATGAATGCCATGACGAAACGGTAAGGGGGGGGAGCGCAGTGGTAAAAATCGGTAAAACTTTTTCACGATTTAACGGGTTCTTAATGCTTTTTAGGAACCTTTTAATACCGTCTTAAGGTGGAAGTGGCTAGGCTGATAAACAGGAAAGGCCGCTGAAAAATCAACGCTGCTCTAACAAGGTACCTGGAGGACCCAAAATGAAAAAGCTCATATTATTACTGCTTTTGTTGACTCCGTTACTCATGACTAGCTCCCTTTATGCCGTTACCTACCCCTTCCCAAAGGCAAAGCCGGCTTATCTGAAGATTGATGCTGCCATGGCGACCGGATCAAGGCTGTATCTGTTCCATAACAGTACGCAGGAGGGGAAAAACGACCTGAACATCAACGACACCCTCGTTGTCTATCGGCAATCTCCGACCGACTCCCCGATGGAACCAGTAGAAACAGGCGCGGTCAAAATACTTTCCACGATAGGGGGAAATTATTACGAGGCCGAGGTGATCGCAGGGTCGATACAACCCGGCAGTCTGGCAAAAAAGGGAGCTGTTACCTGTTTCATAACCTCTTTCAGGTAGGATGGCCATCAATGGCAACGGCACCTGGTCGTACGAGGTGTCCAATCAGGGGAATTTCAACCTAAAAAACGGAGAGCGATCATGAAAAGGATAGAAGCAATCATAAAATCGGCCAAACTTGAGGAAGTCGAATCCGCACTGCAGGAAATGGGGATCGAAGATTTCATGGAAAGCACCATTATCTGTCACGGCCATCAAATGGGGCACGCCATAATGTATCGCGGTGGTAAATACCTGGCGGATGGCGTGGCGCAGGTGAAGCTCGAGATCTTTTCCGACGACGATTCGGTGGACAAGATCGTCCAGGCCGTCGGCACCATTGCCAGGACGGGGCGGACGGGAGACTGCCGGATATTTGTGCTCCCGTCTCTCGAAGCATGCTGAAAGAAGATCGACTGAGTAAGGAGAGATCCAGATACCTATCACCAAGCTGGGCGTGGTGTAGAATCCTCTACAAACAACAGATTCTAAAAGGGAGAACCTGAATGCAACAAGTTGAAGGAATAATATACACGAATGATATGGAAAAATTATCAAAGGCACTTGAGGCGAAAGGAATAATTGTTCAAAAAGTCATTTATGATGGCCGTAAGGTCGTGAACTCCGGAATACTTAAAGGTATTGCATATATTTACAACCTGATCAACAGGGTTAAAATCAGAATTGTAATAAATGATGATCTGGTGGGCACACTAATGGACACCCTCCGTTGTTTTGGGGATTGCAAATTGGTCGTATTTCAACAAGAACCGGTTTGTGCAGGATAACAGACAGGTACTCGTCATAACCTTCCCGAAAATCAAACTATGACTACTGGCACCACTTAGGAGTTAGCCCATGTTCCATGGAAGTATCGTCGCCATTGTCACCCCGTTTGTCAACGGTGCGGTAGATGAAGAAACGCTTCGAGAATTGGTGGAATTCCAGATAGAGAACGGTACCGACGCCATCGTACCGTGCGGCACCACCGGCGAGTCCTCGACCCTCGACTATGTCGAGCACGACAGGGTCATCGAGATCGTCGTCGAGCAGGTGAGCAAGAGGGTTCCGGTC
>JGI24143J45723_1000471_pt1 | contig 20749 bp, 12 predicted proteins | sample BarGraIncu00432A_FD_45723 | JGI IMG/M metagenome (IMG submission 45723) | reverse complement strand
GGCGCGTGCACCAGGGCACGCGCGACTACCAGCCTTCGCTGCATTCCGCCGGAAAAGGTGTCCGGAAAATCGTGCTGCCGGGAGGCGAGCCCGGTCATCTCCAGTAGCTCGTCGATACGCGGGTTGTAGGCCACCGGCCTCATGCCGTGCAGCCGGGCGTGCAGAGTGAGATTTTCCCGGGCAGTCAGATAACGGTCCAGGTTGTTTTCCTGGGGGACCACTCCGATCAGTCGACGCACCTCCTTGCCGGCGCTCAGGACACTAAACCCTTCGACACAGGCGTCGCCCGCACTGGGACGCATGAGCGTGGTTAGAATCTTGATCAGGGTCGTCTTCCCTGCGCCGTTGGGGCCAAGCAGGCCGAAAACGGTCCCTCGCTCCACCTCCAGGGAAAAACGGTCCACTGCCGTGAAGCTCCCGTAGCTTTTGGTGATTTCCTGTAAGGTGATCGCTTGGGTCATCTATCTCTCGGCTGGCAGCTTTGGCTGCGGCTACGATTTTTTCTGGGAATTCTGGGAATTCTGGGAATTCTGGGAATTCTGGGAATTCTGGGAGGCAATGGAGTTTATCGCCAATTCATCCCTCGCTCATGGGGAATAGCAGGGAAAAGACGCTCCCCTCCCCTTCGCCCTCGCTCTGCACCCAGACGGCTCCCTCGTGGATGTCCATGATTCCGTGCACGATGGAAAGCCCGAGTCCGGACCCCTTGCTCATGAAGGCAGTGCCGCCCGAGGTATGGTGCCCAATGTCGCCGATGCCGTAAAACTTGTCGAATATTCGCACTCGCTCGTCGGCCGGGATCCCGATGCCGGAATCCTTCACCTGCAGCTGATAATAGTGGGCGGCCGGCGCCAGATTGCCTGGAAATCCGTGGTAAAAGAGACGCAGGGTCTTGGCCAGGGAATTTACCTCTTTTTTCTTCAGTACGCGGCCACTTAAAAGTACCTCGCCGCCATCCGGAGTAAACTTTATCGCATTCTCCAACAGGTTTTTCACCGCCAGCAGGGCAAACCCCTCATCTACCGGGACGGGGGCCTCCTCTCCCGCAATCCGCACCCGTATGTTGCGCTCGGAAAGCGGCAGCACGAACATGTCGTGCGCCTCCCGACAAAGCCGCATCAGGTTTGCCGGCCGCTTCTGGGGGAGCGTCCCCTGCGCCTCCAGGCGCGAAATGGAGAGCAGGTCCTCGACGAGCTTTCTCAGCTGGACCGTCCCCTCGTACACGGAGACAAAGATGTTGTGCTGCTCCGGGGTCATCTTGATGTCGGAATACTTCAAAAGGAACTCGACTCCACCAAGAATGGAAGTAATCGGGGTCTTCAACTCGTGGGAGGCGATGCCGATAAAGTTGTTCTTCACCGTGTTGAGCCGCCCCAACTCAAGGTTCGCCCGCTTCACCTGCTGCAGGTTCTCCCGCAATTCCTCCTTGCTCCGGTAAAGTTCTTCCGCCTTCTCCTTCATACGGTCGTAAAGGCTGTAGTTCTCGATCAGTACTGCCAACTGCCCCGCAATGGAGGAAAGCAAAAAGACGTCCCGCTCGCTGAAATTGCGCTCGGAGCGCGTTCCTACCGTCATGACCCCCATGACTTCATGACCGATCTTGAGCGGAACGGAGCACCAGGAATGAAGTCCCATCTCAACCGCTGCGGCCTTGGCCCGGGCAGAAAATCTGTCGTCGGGCCGGTCTCCCCGAAAGGGACGTCCCGACAGGGTCAGGGTGCTCCACTGGGTTCCCTTGGCGATCATAGCCATCGCTTTTTCAAAGGCCGGCGAAATCCCGAGCGACGCCCTGAGCTTAAGCCTTCCGCCATCGATCAGGTGGATGCAGGAAAACTCCATCTGCAGCATGTTGTGCAACTGGAAAAGAAGATCCCCCATGACCTTCTCGACCCCCTGGGTGTACTGAAGCCGGAAGGCTACGGCGTAGAGGGTCAAAAGCTCGCGGTCGCTGGTCCTTTTCTCCTCCTCTACTTCGCGCCGCTTGGTGATGTCCTTAATGATGAAAACGAAGCCGGTCCGCTCGGTGCCGCCGAAGCGCATCGGGTAGCTCGCCACGTTGAACCACCCTTTGAGATTGGGAAAGCTGATATCCTCGTCCACCTCGCTTTGCATGCAGTGCACGAAGCGGAATACTTGCCCCTCGGGCTGGGCGCTGCCGAAAAAAACCTCGTCGATCCGCCTGCCGATGACGGCAAGGTATCCGGCGGGGAAATAGTCGCTCACCCGACCGTTGCAGCGGGAAATCACCCCGTCCGCATCGGTGATGATGATGAGGTCCGAAACCGCATCGAACACTGCCTCCCACTCCGCCTTCCCCCTTTTGACGGCATCCTGGGTGAGCTTGTGCCTGCCGCGCTCCTCGGCCTCGCGCAACTCGCGCTCCACGACCGGCACCAGACGCGCCAGGTTCCCCTTCATCAGGTAGTCATTGGCTCCCGACTTCATGGCCGCCACGGCCAGGTCTTCCCCGATCTTTCCCGAGACTATGATGAAGGGGATGTCCTGTCCGCTCTCGTGCAGCACCTGCAGCGCCCCGGGCGCATCGAAGGTCGGCATCCGGTAATCGGAGAGGACGATATCCCACTGCTGGTCAATGAGGGCCTGACGCAGGTCTGCCGCGGTATCCACCCTGCGCGGCTGCGGGGTGTAGCCGCCGCGACAGAGCTCGCGCAACATGAGCAGGCTGTCTTCCTCTGAGTCCTCGACCAGCAAAACCTTCAGTTCTTTCGTCATGGGCTCCCCTGCAAGGTAAAAAAGAAGGTGGCTCCCCCTCCGGGAGTACTATCAGCCCAGATCCTGCCTCCATGGCGCCTGACGATGCGCAGGGCTATGGCGAGGCCGACCCCGCTCCCCTCGAATTCGTCCGCCCGGTGCAGGCGGTGAAAGACGGAGAAAAGCTTGTCCGCATAGGCCATGTCGAAACCGACGCCGTTGTCCCTGACGAAGTAGCAGGTTTCGCCGTCCTTTTCACATGCCCCGAATTCGATGCGGGTTTCCTGGGCGCCTGCGGAGAATTTCCAGGCGTTGCCCAATAAGATTTCCAGCAGTTGGCGGGCCAGTCGGGGATCCGCCTGGGCGCTCACTCCCTCCGCGATCTGGAACTCCACCTGGCGCTCCGGCGCCCCATGCTTTAGTTCCAGGGTAATCACCTGCGCCGTTACGCTCAGGTTCACCACCTGCCGGTTCAATTCACTCCTGGCCACCCGCGCCAGTTGCTGCAGGTCGTCGATAAGCTGGGACATCTTGCCCACCGCCTTGCAGATACGGGACAGATATTCGGCGCCTTGGACATCCATTTTCGCCCCGCAGTCGTCCAGAAGCGCCCGGCTGAAGCCGTCGATATGGCGCAGCGGCGCCCTCAGGTCGTGGGAGATGGAATAGCTGAAGGTCTCCAACTCGCGCTGGGCCGACTCCAATTGGGCGCTCAACTCAGCCACCTGGTGTTCCAGCCCGGCGCCCCCCCGCACTCCGGCCGGATGCAGCAGCACCAGATACGCCGGCTCTCCCTGGAAATCCAAGGGGAGCCAGGTGAGTTCCAGCTCCAGGAAGGAACCGTCCTTTTTCTGCTGCCGGCTGACCGACTTCCCCCCCTTGGCGGCTTCCGGGCCCCCCCCTGCGCCCTCCAGCGCCGGCAGGGAAAGCTCCAGGAACTCGGCGCGCCGGTAACCGTAGAGCTGCAGGGCCGCCTCGTTCACCGCCAGGAACTTGCGGCTCTCGCGGTGACAGACCCACATCGGTTCGGGATTACTCTCAAACATGCTGCGGTAGGTCGCCTCGCTGTCATGAAGTGCCACTTCCCCCTCCTTCTGGAGCCTAGGATCTGCTACACGCTCTTCCTCCGGATACAGCTTGCTTGGTGCTACCGACGGTCCACTCCGCCTGCGTTGCCAAAGCGAAGATCTATTTTCCCCTCCCGAAAGTCCCTCCCGGAAGAGGGACTTTCGGGTCTTTTTTTTCTTCCGGTTGTGATCAGGTTCCCAATTGACCAGCTTTTACCTTGGTCGCTACTCCTCGGGTTCCTCGTCGGGGAGCGCCGGCAGCAGGATGCTGAAGAGACTGCCGCCTGCCGGCATGCTTTCAGCCCAGATGAAGCCCGCGTGCGCATCCACCGCCTTTCTGCAGAAGGCAAGCCCCAGGCCGGTCCCACGCGTCTTTCCCAGGCGCCTGTTCTTCGCCTGCACGAAGCGGTCGAATATGGTGCCGAGCGCCTCCGGGGGAATCCCCACCCCGGTATCGCGGACCCGCACCCTGACGAAGCGTCCGGCCTGCGGCAGCTCGCGCCGGGAATAGCTCTGCTCCGGAATGCTCTCGGCCAGCGCGCCGACCTCCTCGACCAGGTCGAGGGAGACCTCTATCTCGCCCCCCTCAGGGGTGAACTTCACCGCATTGGAAAGGAGGTTTCCCAAGATGCGCCCAAAGGCGCTGCGATCTACCGAAACACCGGGGACCCCGGACCCAAAGGTACTGTAGAGCTTGATCCCGCCGCGCTGCGCCAGGGTCAGGTACTTGCCGACGGAGCGGGTGATCAAGGGTGCCGGATCCTCTTCCCTGAAGTAGAGCCGCATCTTGCCCGCCTCGAACTTGTGGATTCCGAGCAGGGTGTCGATCATCTCAACCATCTCTTCGCAGCTCTCGACGGCGGCATCCAGGTATTCGCACTGCTCCTCGTTGATCGTCCCGAGTTTCGCCTCGCGCACCAGGTCGATTGAGCCGACGACAGCAGTGATAGGGGACTTCAGGTCATGGGACAGCATGCTGACGAAATCCTCTTTTTCCTGCTCCAGTTCCTTCAGCCTGGAGATGTCCCGGATGATCTCGACACTGCCAACCAGCTCCCCCTCCGCGTTTCTCAGTGGCGCAGCGCTGGAGAGGACCGGAAGGTCCAGGCTTCCCACCAGCATGGTGTAGGCCACGTCCAGGCAGGGCTCGCCGGTCCTCAATACGGTCCGGCTCGGGAGTTCCCCACCGGGGACCTCGGCCTTCAGCACACCCTCGAGGGTTCTGCCGATCAGCTCGTCGCGCTCGACTCCGAGTACCGTCTCCGCCTTGCGGCTCGCCGTGATGATCTCCCCCTTGGTGTCGACCGCCAAAAGCAGGTCCGCCATTCCCATGAGGACCGCCTCCATCTTGCGCCGCTCCTGGTCGAGCTGGTGGGCGAGCCGGTCTCTCTCCTTGCGGGTCTTGTCGAGCTTGATGGCCCGCTCCACTTTTTGCAGCATGTCGTCAGTGGAAAAGGGCTTGGAAATGTAATCGAGCGCCCCCTTCCTCATGGCGTCGACCGCGATGTCCTCGGAGCCGTGGGCCGTCATCATGACGACTGGGGTCTCGTCGCCGCGGATCCGGCTCAGCACCTCCAGCCCGTCCATGCGCGGCATCTTGATGTCCAGCAGGATGAGGGTGAACGGCTCGCGCCCAATCGCCTCGAGCGCTTCCACGCCGTCACGCGCCCGCACCGTCTGGTACCCGGCGTCCTCCAGCTGCAGCTTGAGAATGAGAGCGATATCCGGTTCGTCATCAACTATGAGAATTCTGTCCTTTTGCATCTTCCTCCCCTATGATCGGAACCGTAAAACTGAAGGTGTTCCCCTGCTCCTTGGCTGCAGTGTAGAAAATCCGTCCGTGATGGCGCTCCACGATCTCCTTGCAGATAGCCAGGCCAAGCCCGGTGCCGTGTGCGCGACCACGCTCCAACCCCTCTATCTGCTGGAATTTCTTAAATAATTTGTCCCGCTCGGAATGCTTGATAGTCGCGCCGCGGTCCGCTACTGAAACAATCAGGTAGTTTCCCTCCTGTTCCGCAGTCACCATGACCACCTTCCCCTCCGGAGAGAATTTCACCGCATTGGAAAGAAGGTTGGTAATCACCTGGATCAGCCGGTCGCTGTCACCGTAAACCAGCGGCAGGTGCTCGCCGATGGAGTTAACTATGCTGATATCCCGCCCCATGGCGAAGGACTTGATCTCCTCGATGGCGTAGACACTCACCTCGCCGATGGAGAGCGGCTTGATGTCGAAGGCCATTCCCCCCGACTCGATCCCGGAAATGTCCAGTATCTCGCTGATCAGCCTGATCAGGCGTTGTGTGTTCCGAAAACAGACCGTCAGAAGTTGCCGCTCGGTGTCGGTCAGCCACTTCCCACGGGTCAGCAGCAACTGCAACGACCCCTTCATGGAGGTAAGCGGCGTCTTGAGCTCATGGGAGACTGTTGAGATGAACTCGGTCTTCATCCGATCCACCTCCTGCTCCACGGTGACGTCCCGGATCGACATGACGACCCCGGCGAAGGCTCCCGACTCGTCGGAAAGCGAGGAAAGATAGGTGGTGAGGCGCTTTCCCTTCACCTCCAGCTCCTCCTTACTCCCGGTGCTCCCTCCCTCCTGTCCCAGGTCCTTGATGCGCGCCACCAGCGGCGAGAACCCGCCCATGGCGCAGACCTGCTCGATAGGCTGCCCCACCACCCGGTAGGGGACCAGCTCAAAAAGTTGCTGGGCGGCCGGGTTGAAGAGAACCACCCGGTTGTTGCGGTCAGTTACCACGACCCCTTCCACCATGCTGGTAAGGACCGCCTCCAGCCTACCCATTTCGGTGGTGAGCGCGCCGGTGCGCTCGACGACCTTGCGCTCCAATTGTTCGTTCAGCTCCTGGAGGTCAGCGGTCTTGGCGGTAATGATCCGGTCGCGCTGCTTCAGGGCATCCGCCATGGTGTTGAAGGAGGAGGCGAGCATGCCGACCTCGTCGTTGTTGCTGTCCTCCACCCGCTGCTCCAGATCTCCCTCTTCGATCCTGCGGGCTCCGACCGCAAGCGCACGCAAGGGGCCGGTCAGCTGGCGCGAGGCCATGAAGGCAAGAGCAAAGGAGAGGATGATCCCGAGGAAGGCGGATCCGATGATGTTCGCCATGCTTTCGTGCCGTATCGCATTTAAGCTCTCTTTGGAGACGGCGACTGAGAGCGAGCCGACAAACTCTCCCCTGCTGTTCAAAAGCGGATCGATTGCGGTCTCAAACCTCTGATCCCCAATCTCCGCCTCACCCCGGTACACCTCGCCCCGTTCCAGCATGTCGATGACCGTGGGGGCAAGGGAGGAGGCTATGGGATGCATGTGGGACAAACTGCTGGCAATGCGCACCCCGCGCTGGGTGATGCTCACCTCCACATCGCTGCCGAAGACCTGCCTCATCTGAGCCGGGAGCTCAGGCTGCTGGTTCAGGATGTCGCCGGTGACGATGCAGCCCAGTGTCCGGCCGTCGGCTCCGAGCACCGGTATGGCTACCGTAATCATGAGCGACTCGCCCTTGCCGGTGCCCTTGCCAGTGCCAGTGCCAGTGCCAGTGCCGCAGTAGCCTCGTGCGCCAGCCCGGCACAAGAGTTCCGCTGAGACAATCTCCGTGGAAACAATGACCTTCCCGCTGGAGATCGCCTGATCCACCACTCCTGAGAAGCCCAGGCGCTCCCCGGAGGCCGGTCCGTCCAGCCGGGCCAGTATCCTCTGATCCCTATCGAGCACCACAACCAGTTCTAAGAAGGGAAGTGTGGAGTGCCAACGCTGCACCCTCTCGGTCAGACCGCTGCCGTCCCGCTGCTGCAACTGTTGCTGCAACTTGTGAGAGAGTGTTGACTGCGCCATCGAGTATCTGACGATATCGGACCGATCCAGGTACTGGCTACGTGCGAACTTGAGGTTCGCCTCCAGGTCCTTGTCTATTTCAGTGCGCAGCGATGCCGTCAGGGTTTTGGTAGTGGAGTACAACAAAGTGGAGTAGGAGACCAGCAGTATGGCAAGAATGGACAGGAGCAGTTTGGTTCGTATGCCAAAGCGTGGTTGCATGAGCTGTCCTTTGGAACAGATAAAGGCTAGTTGAGGCTTAGGTTGAGGTAAAGGTAAAGATCAAACCCTGCGGACTCTTTACCCAGCGTTTCTCTCAGCCTCAACCTTGACCTTAACCTGTCATTTTAAACCCCTTCAGCTTTCAGGTTTCTGGTCATTAGTTCCAGTACAGCCTCGCGGGCGGGCTTGTTCTGGTAGAGCATCTGGTACATCTGCTCAATGATCGGCATCTCTACACCCATGCGGCGCGCCAGATTGTAAGCCGACTCAGTCGTCTTAACCCCCTCGGCAACCATGCGCATCTCGCCCAGGATCTCGGAAAGCTGCCTCCCCTGGCCGATCTGCAAGCCGACCGAGCGGTTCCTGGAGAGATCTCCGGTACAGGTTAGCACCAAGTCACCCATGCCGGCAAGCCCGGCAAATGTGGCGGCCTGAGCACCCATGGCGACCCCCAGCCGGGTCATCTCGGCCAGTCCCCGGGTGATGAGTGCGGCCCGCGTGTTGCAGCCGAAACCGAGTCCGTCCGAAATGCCTGCAGCGATAGCTATGACGTTCTTGATCGCGCCACCAAGTTCTACCCCGACTACGTCATCATTGCGGTAAACCCGAAAAAAACCGGTGGTAAAGGCGTGCTGCACCCGGCTCGCTACCTCAAGGGAAGCAGAGGCCACCGTCACCGCAGTCGGCATCTCCTGGGCGACTTCGCGGGCGAAGCTGGGACCCGAAAGGGCCGCGAATCTGGCGTAAAGCTCCGGGGGGCAGATGTCGCGATAAATATCTGACACGCCCGCGAGGGTTTCCAGCTCGATCCCCTTGGAAGCACTCACCAATACTGCGTCGGGCGGCAGGAAGGGGAGCGAGTTCTGCATGACCCGGCGCACCAGTTGGGAGGGGACCACACAGAGCACCATGGTGCAGTCAGCGTAGGCTTCCTGAAGGTCGTTAGTGTAGCGCAGATCCGCGCAAAGCTGTATGCCGGGAAGAAAGAGGGAATTTTCCCGCGTTGCGCGCATTTCCAGCACGAGTTCGGGCTCGTAGGCCCAAAGAGTTACCTCATGCCCCTTCTTAGCAAGCAGATCGGCAAGCGTTGTTCCCCAGCTTCCGGCACCTATTACAGCTATTTTCTCTGACATTTGCTTGCTCTCTCTATGGTAGCCGCAGGGTTTCCCTCGGTGACAATGGTATTTCCCCCTCCCTAACCCTCCCCCTCCGGGAGAGGGAACTGATTTGGAGGCAGTCGACTGCTTGGGCTGTTGCCAATTGCTCTCGTTACTTCTGCTGAGCAACCGTTACTGCATACGTTGCCAGCATCCAAAGGGTGAGGTAACAACTCCCCTCTCCCGGAGGGGGAGGGCCAGGGAGGGGGAAACCGACTTTCCCTCTACTAAACTCCACCAAGGGTATGCTAACAGCTGATTTCCCGCCTAAGCTTCCTCAGCCGCCAGCAACCGGTCCGTAGCGCCGTGCGCCAACGCTTCGCGGGCTATCTCCATGCTTTCCATGGCGAAACCGCGCAAAAAGGGATGCAGGTGGTGCGGCAGACGGTAGTCGCTAAGGCTCTGAGCCAGCGCCACTACGCGGCCGACAAAGGCGCTATCCCTGCCGCAGCGGCGCATCAGATCGGCACTGGACAAAAGCCTGGCACGAATCAGGTCCAGTTCCGGAGTCAGGAGTTCGGCGCAAAAACGCACCAATATCTGCTCCAGATCCTCGCCACGCCGATATTCCTCAGCATAGTCGTAGACTCGCTGCTGCGCCATGAACCATCCCGCAAAGAAGGGGTCGGCAAAGAGGGTGCGGGAAACCTCCTCTCCCTCCGGATAACTGAGAATTGCCTGCTTGGAAAACTCCGGGCAGTGTGGCGCGGGGGTCAGATCCTCGCCCGCGAACATGCCCCGGCGCAGATAGTAATCGGCGGGAAGATAACAAAGTTCACGGCTCCAATGCAGTGCATCCCGCAGCAGCTCCAGCACATAGCCGGGGGTTACCTCGTGGAGTTCATCCTGGGCGCTGAACGCCTCCAGTTCGGTCTCGAACTGCTCCATCGTCAGGCTGGCCCCACCCCAGGCAGCAAGCAGGCCGCGCCTTTCGTGCACCTGCATGTAAAGGGCACAAAGACGTCCCTCTTCCACCCACCTCGACACCAGCAGTGACCGGTAGCCATCGCCATCCGGCGCAGTCGCGTAGCCGGCATGAAAAGGGAGTGCGGCAGCAGGGGGCGGAGTCTTCACCCCAAGAAAACTGAGGCGGCGCAATGCTTTTTCCGCTTCCAGGTGCAGTTCCGGGGCGCCCTCCGCAAGAAATCGGGTCAAAATGGCGGCTGCCAGCGGATCCCGGATCTTCCCCAGGGCAGCCAGCGCCGCTTTCGCTATGTCACTCTCCTCGTGCCAAAGCATTGCCTCCAGCATCCGGGCACCCTGCGCTTCACCACCCTCCCCCAGTTCACGAATGACGACAGTCTGGATGTCGCCGGGGCAGGCAAGAAATTCGTCTAAAAAGGTGACAATCCCCTCTTCACCAAGTTGGAGCGCACCTTGCGTCACCCGGCGTAGCGTGGTGGCTGGATCGGCGAAGATCCCCTTAAGCGGCGGGACGTTCACGTCGACGCCGTAACCCTCCAGGACTATCAGCAGAGCGGCCTTGCCGTCGTCACCCAGATCACGGCGTTTAACGGCAATTTCTATCAGTTGGTCCAGCCAGCTTTGAGTCTCGAAGAAGTCGAGGATGTAGGCGTACTTGGAGATAAGATCCCCGGAGCTTTCGCGCCAAAGTTCCCGTACTAGCGGACGCAGCGCGCGCCTGCCGGCCTTTTGGAACTTGAGGCCGATCTCCTCCATCTCGTGGAGGGTAACCCCTTCGCCCCTGAGCCTTCCTAGAAGTTCCAGGATGCCATGGCGCTCACTGAGGGAGGTATCTATCTTCGTGCTACGCCGCATAGCCGCCCTTTTCCCAAGCGTTACTCAAACGACTCCAATGAATCAGCCAATTAATATCGTTCCCACGCTCCCGCGTGGGAATGCATCCAAGGACGCTCCCGCGTCCCGTTTAGCTGCGTGGCCCCCATCCGGTTACGCTTTTTATGTCGCCTCCGGTGCTGGACGCTAAGCGTCCGGCGAGTCCGTTCCCACGCAGGAGCGTGGGAACGCTGCCTAATTGCCTTACCCTACTCGTCAGTCCCTTCGTCTTCCGTGGAACCCAGTTCCGAATCTTCGAGGCCGTCGGTTTCTTCTTCGGCTTCCTCCGGTTCCTCCTTCTCGGCCAGACGCGCCACGGCAACGACTCTTTCGTCCTCCTCCTTCACCATGAGCCTCACCCCCTGGGTGTTGCGCCCGATGATGGAGAAACCCGCCACGGAAACCCGCAGGATCTTCCCTTGGTCGGTGATCAGCATCAGGTCGTTCTCGTCGGAGACCTGCTTGATGTCTACCACCAGGCCGTTCCTCTCGGTGGTCTTGATGGTGATGACACCCTTGCCGCCGCGCGACTGGCAGCGGTACTCGCCGATCTCGGTCCTTTTGCCGTAGCCGTTCTCGGTCACGGTGAAGAGCGTGGAGTCGGTGAAGTGCTCGTTCAGAATCGCCATCCCGATCACCACGTCATCCTCTTCCAGCGTCATACCGCGCACCCCGCGCGAAACGCGACCCACGGTGCGGACATCCTCTTCCTTGAAGCGGATCGACTTGCCGTTCTTGGAGGCGAGCAGCACGTCCTGGCGGCCGTCGGTGAGCGCCACCGTGATCAGCTTGTCCCCCTCGTCCAGGTTGACGGCGATGATGCCGCCGACTCTCGGGTGCGAGTACTCCATCAGGTTGGTCTTCTTGACCACGCCGTTGCGGGTCGCCATCATGATGAACTTGTCGTCCACAAACTCCTTCACCGGGAGGATGGTGGTGATCTTCTCGTTCGCGGCGAGGTTCAAAAGGTTCACGATCGCTTTGCCGCGTGCGGCACGTCCTGCCTCGGGGATCTCGTACACCTTGAGCCAGTAAACCTTTCCGGCGTCGGTGAAGAACATCATGTAGTCCTTGGTGGAGGCGATGAAGAGCTGCTCAACGAAATCCTCTTCCTTGGTCTTCATGCCGGTCTTACCCTTGCCGCCGCGGCGCTGTGCGCGGTACAGGGTGACGGCGTTACGCTTGATGTAGCCGGTGTGGGAGATAGTGACCACCATGTCTTCCTCGACGATGGTGTCCTCCAGGGAAATTTCTGAAGTCTGCAGCACGATCTCGCTTCTGCGCTTGTCGCCGAAATTCTCCTTGAGCTCGATCAGCTCGCCGACGATGATCTTCAAAATCTCGCTTTCCGAGGCAAGGATCTCCTTCAAGCGTGCGATGTACTTCATCACTTCGCGCAACTCTTCCATGATTTTTTCCCGCTCCAAACCGGTCAGGCGGTGCAGTCTCATGTCGAGGATGGCCTGGGCCTGGATATCGGAGAGGCCGAAGCGCTCCATGAGTCCCAGCTTCGCCTCGGGGGAGGAAGCGCTCGCCTTGATGAGCGCGATCACCTCGTCCAGGTTGTCCAGGGCAATCTTCAAGCCTTCCAAAATGTGGGCGCGAGCCTCGGCTTTCTTCAGGTCGAAGATGGTGCGCCGGGTGACGATTTCCTTTCTGTGCTCAATGAAGAAGTCGATGACCTCACGAAGCGACAAAACCCGCGGCCGGCTGTTCACGATGGCCAGCATGATGATGCCGAAAGAGCACTGCATCTGGGTCTGCTTGTAGAGGTGATTCAGTATAATGGTCGGGTTTTCATCCTTCTTCAGCTCGATGACGACGCGCATCCCTTCACGGTCGCTCTCGTCCCTGAGGTCCGAAATCCCCTCCAGCTTCTTCTCCTTGACCAGCTCCGCGATCTTCTCCACCAGGCGCGCCTTGTTCACCTGGTAAGGGATCTCGACCACGACAATGGACTGACGCTCGGTTTTCTTCTGGGTCTCAATCTGCACGCGGGCCCGCATCTGGATGATACCGCGGCCGGTGCGGTAGGCGGACATGATCCCCTCGAGGCCGTAGATGAAGCCTCCGGTGGGAAAGTCCGGACCCGGGATGAGTTCCACCAGCTCCTCGAAGCTGAGCTGCGGGTTGGCGATCACCGCGGTAATGCCGTCGATCACTTCGGATAAGTTATGGGGCGGGATGTTGGTCGCCATACCGACCGCGATGCCCGAGGAGCCGTTCACCAGCAAGTTCGGGAACTTGGAGGGGAGGACCAGCGGCTCTTTCAGCGAGTCGTCGTAGTTGGGACCGAGCTCGACAGTTTCCTTTTCCAGGTCGGCCAGTAGCTCGTGGGCCAGTTTTTCCATCCTGATTTCGGTGTAACGCATAGCAGCCGGGCGGTCGCCGTCGATGGAGCCGAAGTTTCCCTGGCCGTCTACCAGCGGGTAGCGCAGCGAGAAGTCCTGGGCCATGCGGACCAAAGTATCGTAGACCGCGGTATCGCCGTGCGGGTGGTACTTACCGATGACGTCGCCGACCACGCGGGCCGATTTTTTGTACGGCTTATTCCAGTCGTTGCTCATGTCGTACATGGCGAACAGGCAGCGCCGGTGCACCGGCTTCAGGCCGTCGCGCACGTCCGGAAGCGCGCGTCCCACGATGACCGACATGGCGTAGTCCATGTAGGAGCGCTTCATCTCGTCTTCTATGTTCACCGAAACCTTGTTCAATTGATCAAGCATAAAACCTCTTCTTTGGGCTTGGGGCGGCGCCTAAAGCGCCGTTTTTTTTTGTTTTATCAGCTTAAAATCGGTCGGATCCGACAGATCGGTCCGATCTTGAATCAGTCCTATCCGACCGATCAGATCAGTCCGATGCTAAATGTCCAGGTTAGAAACGTTCAGCGCATTCTGCTCAATGAACTCGCGCCGCGGCTCGACCTGATCGCCCATGAGAACCACGAAAATCTCTTCGGCGGCCACCACGTCCTCGATCTTCACCTGCAGCAACACCCGGTTTTCCTGGTGCATGGTGGTTTCCCAGAGCTGCTCAGGGTTCATCTCGCCCAGACCTTTGTAGCGCTGGATGTAAAGCCCCTTCTTGGCGGTCTCCAGGAAGAAGGCAACTACCTCCTCCTGGCGATTCGTCTGCAGCATGATTTTTTCTTCCATCATGACAGTCGCCTCGCCCTCGCCGAACACGGAAGCCACCCTGCCGTAACTGTCAATCAGCATGCCGTACTCGTAGGAGCCCATCATGTTGACGGTCTGCTGGTCCACCCTGACCCTGATGTTCCCGAAGCTAAAGAGGATCGAACTTTCCTGAACATCGTAATCGATATCGGGGAAGGTCTCTTTGATTCTCGGGAGGTGATGGCCCAAATCAGCAATATCTTCGATATGCTTTTTGATATTGCACTTCAAGAGCATGACGAGGAGTTGTTCGTTGATCCCCTTCTTCACCACTTTGCTGAAGAGAGCGTTGTGGTCTATCATCTGCTTCAGTATCGGAATGATCTGCTTACCGCGGTACACTCTTTCATCGTTCCCGTTGCCGAGTTTGAGCACCATCTCGTCGGTACCTTCTTCGAGGAGATAGTTCTGCAGCGCAGGCTCGTTTTTCAGGTACTGTTCTTTCTTGCCGCGCTTGATCTTGTAAAGCGGCGGCTGCGCGATGTAGAGGTAGCCGCGCTCGATCAATTCCAGCATCTGCCGGAAGAAGAACGTGAGGAGAAGCGTGAGGATGTGCGAGCCGTCGACGTCCGCGTCTGTCATGATGATGATGCGGTGGTAACGCAGCTTCGCCATGTCAAAGTCGTCTTTGCCGATGCTGGTGCCAAGTGCCGCGATCAGGGTCCGGATCTCCTGCGAGGAGAGCATCTTGTCGAAACGCGCCTTCTCTACGTTGAGGATCTTTCCCTTCAGAGGAAGGATCGCCTGGTACTTGCGGTCGCGACCCTGTTTTGCGGATCCACCTGCAGAGTCACCTTCGACCAGGAACAGTTCGCAGAGCGCCGGATCCTTCTCCTGGCAGTCGGCGAGCTTTCCGGGGAGGGTTCCCACTTCGAGCGCCCCTTTTCTGCGGGTAAGCTCGCGCGCCTTCCTGGCCGCTTCGCGGGCACGCGCCGCATCGATGGATTTCTCCAGGATCCGCTTCGCCATCGCCGGGTTTTCTTCCAGGTACACGGCAAGCTTCTCGTTCATGAGAGTCTCGACGTATCCCTTGACCTCGGAGTTGCCGAGCTTGGTCTTGGTCTGACCTTCGAACTGCGGCTGGGCGATCTTCACCGAAATAACGGCGGTGAGACCCTCGCGCAAGTCGTCGCCCGAGATGGCCACCTTGACGTTTTTCAGCAGGTTATTGGCGTTGGCGTAGGTGTTCATGGTGCGGGTCAGCGCAGCCTTGAAACCGATCAGGTGCGTGCCGCCTTCGTGGGTGTTGATGTTGTTGGCGAAGGAGAACACCTTCTCATCATAAGAGTCGTTGTACTGCATGGCGACTTCGATGTCCACGCCGCCCTTCTCCCCGCGAAAATAGATGGGATCGGCATTCACCGCGTTGCGGTTCTTGTTCAGGTACACGACGAAAGAGCGAATGCCGCCCTCGTAGAAGAAGTCGTGGAACTTCTCGGTTCGCTCGTCGTTGATCTTGATCCTGACGCCAGCGTTCAGGAAGGCAAGCTCGCGCAGACGCTGGGAGAGCACGTCGAAGGAGAACTCAGTCGTCTCGAAGATCTCGCCGTCCGGCAGAAATGTTATCTGGGTACCGCGGCTCTTGGTCTCGCCGGCGATCTCGAGGGGAGCCAGCGGCACGCCTCTTACGTAGCTTTGCTTGTGCAGCTTGCCGTTACGCCTGATCTCCAGTTCGAGCTTTGCCGAAAGTGCGTTAACAACCGAACTGCCGACCCCGTGCAGTCCGCCTGAGACCTTGTAGGCGGTGTTATCAAACTTCCCGCCTGCATGCAGCACGGTGAGAACAACCTCGGCGGCCGATTTGCCTTCGTGGGGCATGATGTCGGTCGGAATGCCGCGGCCGTTGTCCTTGACGGTAACCGAGCCGTCGATATGGATGGTGACTTCGACCAGGTCGCAATGACCGGCAAGCGCCTCGTCTATGGCGTTGTCCACCAGCTCGTACACCAGGTGGTGCAGGCCGGCTGAGGAGGTAGAGCCAATGTACATGGCCGGCCGCTTCCTTACCGCGGAAAGGCCTTCAAGGACTTTGATCTTATCTGCACCGTAATCGTCATTTTCTTCTGAAATCATCTTTACCTCTAGTTGATTATCTTGCCTTCGCTGATCTGAAAGGTCCTGGTATGGTGCGTCCCTTCAAGGGCGACGTTTTGCAGAGCTGTCGTTGTTATGAAGACCTGCATCTCCCTTTTCTTCAGAAATTCCATCAGGTTGTAATTGCGTTCCCGATCCAGTTCGCTGGTTATGTCGTCCAGCAAAAGCACTGGCGGTGCAGCGAAAGACCTGGTTATAAACTCTATCTCAGCCATCTTCAGGGCCAGCACATAGCTTCTTTGCTGTCCCTGTGAGGCGAAATGCCGGGTGGAACGACCGTTGAGCCCGAAATGCAGGTCGTCGCGGTGCGGTCCGATCGCCGTGGAAAAGCGGCGCCGCTCTTCTGCTGCGTGTGCCTTGAGTGCATCGAGCAGTGCCTGCCGGGGATCCTCACCGTAAGCCTTGCTGTCGACCCCATGTTGCCGGTATTCCAGCTGTACCTGTTCGTCGTTTCCCGAGATTTCCTTGTAAAAGGTCTGCAGCAACCGCTCAATTTCCTTGAGGTAGGCGCAGCGCCTTTCCACCACCAGCACGGCCGCCTGGGCCAGCTGTTCGGTCCAGACCTCGAGGCCGTAACTTTCTCCGCTTTTAAGGAGGGCATTGCGCTGCTTCAGTATCTTCGCGTAGCCGTGGTATGCGGAAAGATAGCTGAGGTCGCAGGTGAAAACTGCCCGGTCCAGGTAACGGCGCCGCAGTTCCGGGCCTCCCCGCACCATGGCGATCTCTTCCGGGGTGAAGACGACGACATTCAGGTTGCCGAAGAAATCATCTACCCGGGTGGCCAGCTTGGAGTCGATCTTGGCCTTTTTGCCCTGTTTTTCCAGCAGAAGCGAGATTTCCCTCTGCACCAGGTCCCGTTCCACCACCCCTTTGATGAGGGCAAAATCGGTACCGAAGGCGATGAGCTCCGAGTTCTTCGCCTGCTTGAAGGACTTCATCGTCGCAAGGAGGTAGATCGATTCCAGCAGGTTGGTCTTGCCCTGGCCGTTGTTTCCGTAGAACACGTTGAACTTTGCGCCGGGCGCCAGCTCTAGGTTTTTCAGGTTACGGAAGGAACCAAGCTTCAGCTTTATCAGTTTCATCGAGTTTTCAGATACATAGAAAGCTTACCAAGCGGCTTCTTGCCGCTTCAACCAGAAACGCAGGAGGACAGGCACTTACGGAGTCAGCCCCTTTGCCTGGTTTAGAGACGCATCGGCATGATGACTGCCAGGAAATCGTCTTCTGCCGCTGCCTTCATGATGACCGGTGAGAGTTCGTCCTTGAACTTAAGCTCCACTTCGCGGTCCTCCATGACGGAGAGCACGTCAATTAGGTACTTGGCATTGAAGCGGGCCGAGATGTTGTTCCCTTCATACTGGACCTCGATCTCCTCGCGTGCCTCGCCAAGTTCCGGGTTACTGGAGGAGATGACGATCAGCTCGGGATTGACGTCGATCTTGATCCCTTTGAACTTCTCGCTGGAGAGAATGGCCATTCTTTTCAGTGAGTGCAGGAACTTGTCGCGGTTTATCTGCACGTTGCGGTCGTTATTGACCGGAATAACCTTGGTGTAATCTGGGAATTCGCCGTCTATCAGTCTCATGACGACGACAGTGTTTCCTTTTTTGATGACAGCGGAGTTGTCCATGAAGCCAAGCATTATTTTAGCGGATTCTTCCTCGACCATCTTTTTCAGCTCGAAGATCCCTTTTTTAGGGAAGATGACACCCTTGCTCAGTTCGGAGCTGATGGTTCCGGTGACGACCTTCTGGGAAACCGAGAGGCGATGCCCGTCGGTTGCCACCATGCGCAGTACAGTTTCACCGTTCTCTTCGAAGGCTTTGATGAAGACGCCGTTCAGGTTGTACTTGGTCTCGTCATAGCAGATAGCGTAGGAGGTCTTCTCAATCATGTCGCTGAGAATCTCGTTTTTGAAGGTGATGAAGCTCTCTTCCTTCACTTTGGGAAAATAGGGGAACTCTTCTGAAGAAAGGCCGACGATGTTGAAGCGTGCCTTGCCGCAGACGATCTCGACCCAGTCGTTTTCCTTGGTGGTAACGTGGATCTCTTCGTCCGGCATCTCCTTGACGATCTCATAGAGTTTCTTCGCCGAGACGGTGATCTTACCTTCCTTAATGACCTGAGTGGGGTAGGAGGACTTCATGCCTACCTCAAGGTCAGTTGCGGTGATATAGAGCAGGTCGTTGTGCACTTCCAAAAGAGCATTGGAAAGGATAGGCATGGTGTTTCTCTTTTCTACGATCCCCTGGATTCTCTGGAGGGCTTTCAAAAAAATCTCTTTGCTGATTTTGAATTCCATGGTTTCTCCCTTCACCGTCGTGTGCTTCTTATAGTTTGTTTTTAAGTCTTTTCAGTAGTAGTAGATAGTGTCCTGTGGAAAAGTTGACAAGGACTCTTACCCCTTGGAATTGCGCATTTTTTCGGCCGGAGAACCATCCCGACATTGTGCACCCTTTCGGGAGTTTTTGCACAGGCATTCGCCGGAAGGCATTTTGGGGCTCAGTTATGCACAGTTATCCCCATTAGTTAAACAGCCTTTTCTTGATATCTTCCACAGTCGCTTTGAAGTCCGGATCGCCCGCCATTTGCTTCTCAATCTTCTTTACCGAGTGGATAATCGTCGAGTGATCCTTGCCTCCGAACTTCTCGCCGATCTCAGGATAGGACGCTTTGGTGAGCTCACGGCAGATATAGATAGCAATCTGGCGCGGCACCACGAGGGTCTTTATTCTCTTGTCCGACTTCAGCTCGGAAACCTTGATGCGGAAGTGGTCAGCCACGTGCTTCTGGATCATCTCGACCGTGATTTCCTTGGTCTTTTCGACGATGATGTCCTTCATCACTTCGCGCGCCATGGAGAGCGTGATGTCGTTGCCGGTAAGGCTCGCGAAAGCCTCCAGCCTGATCAGCATCCCTTCCAACTCGCGGATGTTGCTGGTGGCCCCGGCTGCCAGGAAGAGCGCCACGTCGTCGGGGAGGTTCACCGCGTGCAGGTCGGACTTCTTCTTGAGGATCGCTATCTTGGTTTCTATGTCCGGCGGCTGGATGTCGGCAATCAGACCCCATTCGAAGCGGGATCTCAGGCGCTCTTCCAGTCCGGGAATATCCTTGGGGAACTTGTCCGAGGTGACGACGATCTGCTTGTGCGATTCATAGAGCGCGTTGAAGGTGTGGAAAAACTCTTCCTGGGTCGCCTCCTTGCCCGCCATGAACTGGATGTCGTCGATAAGCAGCAGGTCCATCTTCCTGAACTTGTTACGGAATTCTTCCATCTTCTTGTAGCGCAGGCAGTTGATCATCTCGTTCATGAACTTTTCTGACGAGTAGTAGCAGATCTTCGCCTTGGGGTTCTTGTCGAGAATCTGATTGCCTATGGCGTTTACCAGATGGGTCTTGCCAAGTCCGACGCCGCCATAGATAAAGAGCGGATTGTAATTGGTGGCCGGCTTGTTGGCGACCGCCTGGGAGGCCGCGTAGGCGAACTGGTTGCTCGCGCCACAGACAAAGGACTCAAAAGTGTACTTGGGATTGAGTGTCGGTATGAAGTCGGATTTCTTTTCCTTGTCCTTTTCCCGCTCCTTGTCCTTTTCCTTCTCTCTCTCTTTGTCCCGGGCGGGCTTTCGGTCCTGCTCATCTGTTTTGTCAGCTGCCTCGTCGGGCTTTGACTCGGCGATATGAAACTCGAATAGGTAGTTTTTGCCATTGACCGCCGAGACGGCTTCCTTAATCATGGCGAGGTACTTGTCGGTGACCCACTTCTGAAAGAAGGAGCTGGGTACTTCGAGTACGATGGTATCGTCAGTTGCTCCCAGGAACTTCAGCGGGTCTATCCAGGTAGTATAGGTTTGTCCTGTTAGTACTTTTTTAAGATTTGCCTGGGCTTCTAGCCAAACATTTTCCATGGAGAGAGGCCTTTTTTTGAACTGTTTTTGCACAGCTTTATCAACAACTGTCGATAATGAATTAACTTGGTGATTTCAGTCATTTATGAAGTTTTAAACAGTATAAGCTGATACTAATTTTATTGCAGCAGAAGACTAGCAGAGCTACCCTCTTTTTGCAAGGCAAAATTTCCCTCAGGAAAAAGATCTTGACAAGCACTATGCTTTATGTTTAAGTTCCATGCTTACCTTTAAATTCAAAGTTGCCATCACGTTTGAGGAGTTGATAAGATGAAAAGAACATTCCAGCCCAGCAATATCTCCAGAAAAAGAACCCACGGTTTCCTTGTACGCATGGCTACCAAGAACGGCCGTCTTGTGATCAAGAGGAGAAGGGCGAAGGGCCGCAAGCGTCTTGCAGTTGGCATCGCAACCAAATAAAGTACTGCTTGTCCAGCTCAGTTTTCCCTAAGGATGAACGCTTACGCCGACGTCCTGAGTTTGTGCAGTTCAACACTGGCGCTTTCAAGCTGCACACGCCGCATTTCCTTCTGCTTTGGAAGGACACGGCGCCGGCAGGACCGCGTCTGGGTTTTACTGTCAGCAAGAAGGTGGGGAACGCTGTTATCAGGAACCGTATAAAAAGAAGACTGCGTGAGTTTTACAGGCAGAATAAGCCACTTTTCCTAATGGCAGATATGAACATAGTTGCCAAAAAAGGGGCGGAAGTGCTTGAATTTCACCACGTTTCATCCGAGCTCGCAGCCGCTCTCGGGCGGCTGCGAAACAGATATGCTAACTAGATCGTTACAAG
>JGI24143J45723_1000469_pt1 | contig 20795 bp, 15 predicted proteins | sample BarGraIncu00432A_FD_45723 | JGI IMG/M metagenome (IMG submission 45723) | reverse complement strand
CGACTACTTTTCGTTGTTCACTATCCGTTGGTTTTTCCGCAGCATCGCTACAAGCCTGTTCCCCGCGAGTACACCTACCATAACATTAAGCGTTACTGGCAAAGGTCCGTGAACACCGAAGAAAAGACACAACGGTACAAGACCAATTGCGCACAAAATTATGCAGATCCAGTACATACCAATACGATCATCTCGATCATTCATATCAAAAAAATAAGTGTTTTGTTGCATCCTTGTCTCCCCTTACATGGTTTTGGTCTGCTGTCTAAAAACCACTATTTGTCACGAAAAGAGCCAAAGAAATACGCCAAGGTTGCTGTGGTCGCCACAGCCGGCGGCGATTACGCCACCCCCGCCGCAGCCCTTGCAGCCACCGCTACCTGGTGCGGAACGCCTTCGGCAATCAATCCCTGCCTGGTGAAACTGATGCCCGGTGTCTACGACCTGGCAGCTTCCGCCCTGGCCATGCAGAGCTACGTCGATCTGGACGGTTCCGGCAAGAGCAACAGCATCATAACCGGCACTCTGGACAGCCTCACGGCGGGAGTGGTGAACGGTGCCAATTCCTCCACCCTGAGTAACCTGACGGTGCAAAATACCGGAGGCGCCGGCAAGCTGAACGCCATCGCCATCTACAACAATGCGGTTTCGACCCGAATAGAGAGCGTGACGGCCAACGCCGGCGGAGCCGCGCACGGCTATGCACTTTACGATACCGGCCAGGGCGTGGTGCAGGTGCGCAATTGCATCCTCAACGGCTCGACCAACACGGTCTTCAACGACAACGGTGCCACGACGCAGACCTTCGCTACTGCCTTTACCGGCGGGTCCGCTGCCAACAACGGCACTGCCAAACTCATTTGCGTCGCGTCCACCGATACGGCCAACACGTTCTTTGAGCGCTCCTGTCCGCCCCTCAACAATCTTCAGGTGGTGGCCACCCAACCGGAGCAAGGCAGCTATAACGCTTTCCCGGCAAATGGTGTCATCAAGGCCCAGTTCAACAATGACCTGAGTGCCGCCAGTGTCAGCGCGGCAACCTTCAAGGTTCTCGACGGCAACACCGGGGTGAGCCTGCCGGGGACCGTCAGCTACTCTTCCGCCACGAGGTCTGCGCTATTTACCCCGTCGGCACCATTCGTCAGCACTTTTTTGTCAGTAGTTGCCACTACCGGGATCCGCGATCTTTCCGGTGGTGCGCTGGCCAATGATTATTCCTGGCAAATCTTCGGTCTTTCGACCAACACCGCGCCTCTCGTGGTGACCATTACCCAGCCGGCCCAGGGGAGCATCGGAGTCGCCGCCACTACACCGATCAACGCCAACTTCAATAAGCAGATCGACATCATTGCCGTCTCCGGTGGGAACTTTACGGTCAAAGATGCCGCCAACAACGCTGTGGCCGGCAAGGTGACTACTTACACTGGAGGTATTTCCTTTGCGCCGACCAGCCCGCTTACGTTGGGCACCATCTATACCGCAACCGTCAGCGGAGTTAAGGACCTGACCGGCACGGGACTGTCCGCCCCCTTCAGCTACAGCTTCACCACGGCGCCGCTGGCAACACCGGCAGCCGTTACTGCGACCGCCTCAGCCACCCAGGCGACGGTAAGCTGGCAGCCGGTGGCCAACGCCGCCTCCTACAATCTCTACTGGTCAACCCAACCCTTAGACGCTGGTCAAGGTAGCAGCTCCACAGTTGGCAGTCCGGAGTCAGTGAACAAAATCAGCAACGTCACCAGCCCCTATTCCCACACGGTGCCGCAACCGGCACCCTTCACCGGCATCCTGAGGGTCTCGGCCGCGGGAACCCTGACTGCCGGGCAAAAGATAGGCGGCCTCGGATTCGACCTGGTTTTGCCGCCCGCAGTCTCGGCGTATGGCGCCAGTTTGATAGTCAGCGATGCGGCCTCCGGAGCGGTGCTGAACTATACCCCGTTGACGAGCAACCTGATCAGGGTGGGGATTACCAGTTCCCCTGGGCTTGCCACGGGTGCTCTAGTGCATGTTTTTTTCAATGGCGCTCCGACCGGGGTCAGCATCACGGACTTCAGCGTCGCAAACGCGCAGGTCCTCGACACCAGCGGTGCGGCAATTGCCAGCGTCACGCTCCTCGCTGAAAACGGCTCAACTGCCGGCACACCTACTACTACGCGGTAACGGCGGCAGCCAGCAGCGGTGAGAGCCCCAGGAGCGGCACAGTGTCGGCGTATATCGACGCCAAATCTCCAGTCGTGTTGTCAGTTACCCCGACAGGGACCAAGGTCAATCCGGCAAACCAAAACAGCGTCTGGGCCCACTTCAGTGAACAAATCGACATGAACACAGTGACGGCTGCCACCTTCACCGTCTTGACAACCGGCAGCGCTGTGCCGGGAAACTTTTACTCCAGCAGCATGTATCCCAATGTCCCCGGCGTCGTCTTTAACCCTGAGTCTCCGCTCAAACAAGCGACGACCTACACGGTGGCTCTCAGCACCGGAGTCAAGGATCTCGCCGGAAACCCGCTGCAGCTTCCCTACATCTGGAGCTTCACGACAACGATTCCGGCACCGGCCAACCTGACCGCCACCCGTTCCGGCCAGCAGGTGACCCTGAACTGGCTTCCGGTGACCGGCGCGACGGGGTACAACGTTTACTGGTCCACCTCCTACCCGGTGAGCAAACTAAACGGCACCAAGATCGGCACCATCACCGGGACCTCCTACACCCATGCCGGCCTTGCCAACGGCACGACCTATTACTACGTCGTCACCGCGCTCGCCGGCGCGGTTGAAGGGGTAGAAAGTAATCAGCAGTCGGTGCTGATCGACAATGTGCCGCCTATCGTGGCCACGACGTCCCCAACCGGCAATGCCACGGGAGTCGATGTCTCAGGACCGGTCTGCTTCAGTTTCAGTAAACAGCTGGATATGAGCACCTGGAACAGCCTCAACGTAGTGGTGAAGGACGCAACGGGAGCCCTGGTAAGCGGAGCGTTCTACCAGGTCGGGACCGCTACCTGCCTGGGGCCGGGCTTTACCCCGAGTTCATCCTTTGCCTTCAATACAAAATATATCGTCACGGTCGGTGCCGTGAGAGACCAGGTCGGAAACCCGCTTGCCGTCCCATTTAGCTTAAGCTTCACGACTGCGCCAGCCACACCGACAGGTCTTAGCGCCAGCGCCGGCGTGCTGCAGACCAGCCTTTCCTGGACACCGGTAAGCGGTGCCACCTCGTACAACATCTACTGGGCCAATGCGCCGAATATCACCCCGGGCAACAGCCAGAAGATTACCGGGGTCACGACGGTTTTCTACCTGCAGAGCAACCTGGCCAATGGCTCGATTTACTACTCACGGGTGTCCGCGGTGACCAGTGGCGGAGAAAGCGGACTTAGTAACGAAGTCAAGGCGGTCTTCGACACCACCCCGCCGGTGGTGGCCTCCACCAGTCCCATCGCCGGCCCCGGGGCTTACCCGCCCAGCTATCTGATCTCAAATTTCAACGAGACCATCGACCCTGCCTCTGTCCTTCCCACGGCTCTCGCTGAAAGACGGGAGCGGGGCGATTGTTTCCGGGTCAAATACTTTGTCGGGCAATGGCGTCTGGTTCTGGACCACCGGCGGGGTGCCCCTTTATTGCGGCACCACCTACACCGCCAGCATCAGCGGAGTCAAGGACCTGGCCGGCAACGTCATGGTCCCCTACTCCTGGACCTTCACCACCCGGCCGCTGGATATTCCCCTTGTTACCGCTACTGCAGGGACGGCCGGCAGCAGGCAGATCACTTTAAATTGGCCGGTAGTGGCTTTTGCGAATATCTATAACGTTTACTGGTCCACAACACCGGGGGTCACCACGGCAAACGGCACCAAGATCGTCGGTGCCACGCCCCCCTTCACCCACACGGGACTGACTTCCGGGGCGACCTATTATTACCTGGTGACGCCCATCTCGGGGCAATCGGAAGGGGTTGCCAGCGCGCAGGTTTCTGCGCTGGCACCTTAGGCAATCATGCGGGGGCGCTGACTACTGCGCCCCTGCGCCGTGCTTCAATCGTCACCACCAAAAAACAAGGAAATGCGCCATGAAGCGTTTCGTATCGAGTTGCCTCTACCTGGCAGTAATGGCTTTGGCCATGCCTTCGCTAGCTTACCAGAAGGTGAGCGCAAACTACATTCTCCGCAACGACGCCCTGACCAACGGCACCGGGGCAGCTTCATCCGCGTCGTTCAAACTGACAGGCTTTATCGGGAGACCTGATGCCGAAGCCAGTAGCAGCGCTCTTTTCGTCAGCAAAGGATTTGTCTGGTATGCCTCCCTCATTCCGCAAATCAGGCTGGCACTCACGGGTAACGGCAGCGGGTCAGTAAACAGTGACCCGTCTGGCATTGCCTGCAGTAACGGTATCTGCACGAGCATCTTCACTCAGGGCGGTAAGGTAACTCTCATCGAAGCGCCGGGTTCGGACTCTGTCTTCAGCGGGTGGAGTGGGGCCTGTGCCAACACAGCCGGAAACTGCGTCATCAATTTAAACGGAGCGCAGAGCGTCGCTGCGACGTTCAGCTTGGCACCGCCGATAAAGCTTCTTGGCACGGTTCCGAGCTACTACAGCGTCTTGCAGTCTGCATGTGATGCGGCTGTGAATGGCAGCACTATTCAGGGGCGGTCTCTCACCTTCAGCGAACAGCTGATCTTCAATAGACCAATCGTTGTCAGGATCGAGGGCGGCTACGACAGCGGCTTCACCAGTGCCTCAGGCCTCACAAAGATCAACGCGGCAAACTGCTGGTGCGTCAGGGTACCTTGCGGGTGGATGGGGTAGCCATTCAATAAAATTGATTCATCCCAGGGTGTAAAAGAAGGTCGCGCCGTCGCCCGGGCTACTCTCGGCCCAGACCCGCCCTCCATGACGCCTGACGATTCGTTTCACCGTGGCAAGTCCGATGCCGTGGCCGTCTCCGGCTATGCCCGGGATGCGCTGAAAGGGAACAAACAGCTTTCCCGCATGGGCCATGTCGAAGCCCGGCCCGTTGTCACAGACAAAAAATACCGCTTCCCCCCCAAGCTCCGTCACACCAAATTCGATGACCGCACCTACCTGGTTCAGGGTATACTTCCAAGCGTTTCCTATGAGGTTTTCCAGCACGATGTGGCAAAGATCGGCATCTCCGCTCCCCGTTATCCCTTCGGGGATCTGAAAAGTCACCCGGCTCTCCCGCTCTTCCAGGCTTAATTGCGCAGCTATTGATTGCGCCATTTCGCTCATGTCAAAGGTTTCCCGCTCTAGTTTGACGTGAGTGACCCGTGAAAAGTCAAGCAGGGATGCGATGAGCTGTTGCATGCGCAGGGTGCTTGTGTATATTTTCCGCAAGTGCTCCTTAGACTGCTCATCGAGCTGATCCGTGCATATCCTTAAAAGCACCTGGGCAAAGCCGTTAATGCTCGTCAATGGGCTGCGCAGGTCGTGGGAGACCGTGTAATTGAAGGCCTCCAGCTCTGTGTTTGCTTCTTCCAGCTCACTATTTGCCCTTTCCAGCTTGGTGTTTAGCTCTGCCAGCTGGAAGGCGCGCTCGGAAACCTCAGCGTGCCGATTTTCCTGCTGCAGCTCGAGCTCCCTGCGCCCCGAGACATCGATGATGACAGCGCGGCAAAGCTGCCCTGAAGCAGCGGCCACAGCTTCGATTTGCATAAAACGCGGGAGGTTAGCCACTTTCTGAAGCGACACCTCGCACCCCACGTTGCCCGCAGCGCTAAATGCCTGGTCGATAAATTCGGCGAAGTCGCTACGGGCTTCATCCGCCACGAACTGCCCGAAGCGCCGGCCCAGCAGCCTGGAGCGATCGATGCCAAGAAGGGTGGAGCCGGTGAGGTTCACGGCGCGGATGACCCCTTCACGGTCAAAGGTCAGGTAGCTTACCGGCGCAAAGTCATAGAGGTCGCGGTACATCTCCAAAGAGGTGTCAACCTCGTCCCTGGCCAGGCGCATTTCAGCGTTCTGAAGCTCCGATTCGATCTGCTGGAGCTCCAATTCGCCAAGGGCCCGCTGGGTTTCGTCGCAGCTTCGGGACAAACGCACTTCAGCCGCTTTCGTCTTCAGTTCCGCTTCGGCAAGGCCGCGCAGCCCCGCAGGTTCCATCTGGTAAATTCTGCCGTTTTCGGTTGTTTGACCTCGGCTTACCCACTCCAGGGATTGCCTGCGCCTATCAGTTCCTATAAGCATAGAGATTCCTTTTCCTCATGACTTGCTGAAGGTCAACGCTCCTCGACTTGTTCCCGGGCACCACTTCCCGATTAAAATTACGGCAAGGCTGCGCCTTGAGTTGCCCGAAGGCCAACCTTAAACGAGGAGCAAGTAGTCTGCCAGCTAATCAAAAGGAAATAGCTCCTGGATTAGCACTATGATAACGGGGGATTATGACAGCAGAGGGTCACTAGAGAGGTTCCAACCGGTCCAGTTGGCCTCAATTTTTGGCGGAATTCCACAAGGTCTTGAGGGATTCCCAAGTCATCCTGAACTATTTTTGCATTTTGTCCTCATCCTTTGGTGCATGCGCCAAAATCTTTTTAATATTTATTTCACTCTTGACTGTTCTACGACGAGAAAGCTTCAGACTCAAAACAGCCAAAACAATGAAAATCACTAAAATGGTATATGCTATCATCGCATCTCCTTTCTCTTTGCTTCAAGTCCCGGTTCAGGCATCCTGGATACTGTCTCCGAAATGCTCTTCGAGTTCTGCGGTCAAGCCTTTCTCTTCCAGCCAGTTCATTGCTGCGTCCTTGCCCTGCACCTCAATTCCTCCGCCCCCGCTCGTGTTGCCAACACGCTTAGACCAGCGCGACATGGCCCCGCCGGCACCATGTATGAAAAAAGCACCGTTCTTGGTACCGTAGAGCTTTTCCTCACAAAGCTTGGGGTCGGCCCAATTAAACCCGTTGTGCCACCTGGCAAGTTGGGTAGCCTTTTCCGTGTCGTACCTTTTACCATTGATGATCTGTTTCATGGTGCTCTCCTTGACTCTCCCGGGAATAAAAAAAGCCGGGGCCTCAATATCGTAAAGATATTTCGGCGACCCGGCTGTCTCAACGAGACCCTGTAGGTTTTCCGTCCCACCCTCACGGATGGTTTAGTATTGTCGTTTGTCTCGAAGCAATGGTTTGAATTTTGCTGGACGATAGCTCCGCAGTGGATTGCTGTCAACCCTTTTTCTTCTTTCCCCCGCGACCTTGCCACGGCATTAACAAGTCTCTCCCGACACGGGCAGGACCAGGTTTAACAAGCTGGACGGTTCAGCGCGAGACCTCAGCGTTTTTCCGACCAGCCAGGGTTGACGACGTTTTCCGATTTCCCCCCGGCACCAGCCCCCCCCCGGATCGGCTGGATCCTGGGGCCAAAGAGCTGCGCTGCTTTCAGATGCACCGGGCCGAGGATGGAGTATGATTCGATCCTGGAGAACCTGCCGCCAGCGTCCCTGGTTAACCAAACGAAATAGGCCGTTTCCTCATTGGTCACCCGATAGTTCGCGATGTTACCCGTTTTGGAAAAGTCCCCGAGGAAAACGAGTTGCCCCCCGAGGGCGACGATCTCAGAGAGGCTCAACTCCTCGAGGTGCGGAGCCGGGCGCGCTTTGAACTTGAACAGTGCATCAGCCTCACGTCTGGACTGTTGGAACGGATTGACGGAGAAAGGAAGCGCGCTCCCCTGCTGTTGGTGCACCATAGCGGCTGGGGGAAACAGGGGTAGCGCCCTGGCGTCGCCCAGGGCATTTGTCGCCGGGTAGTCGATGGCGCCATAGCCGTAGTGGCGCGGATCGTAACCGGTCGGATAGTTTGCCGCAGTGGATCTCAGCGCAGCCTTGACGTCAAACCAGTTCCAGCCGGGATGCCGGTACTTGAGACTTGCCATGAGGCCAGCCAGCTGTGCGGTTACCCCCGACGGAGTACTGTTGAGGACCCTACCGTGCATGTACGCCAACGGCACGCCAAACTCAATGCCGTGACCGGTCATGCCCCCTCCAATGAGGTTCACCGTGGTGAACGCGGCCGGTGGCGGGGCGTTTTCCGGCTGCGGGGTACGCGGCTCGTAGGCATAAACGTGCACCATGCCGTTGTCAGTGAGTTTTTGGTAATAGGCCGAATCGAAGAGGGACTGCCAGCCGCTAAAACTGGACGACAAGATGGTGGCTTCGACGCTCTTGCCGTCCTCGATGAAGCGCTCGGGAGTAAGGAAGCCGCGGTCGCCAAGGGACGATGGGGTTACCTGCACGTGCCATGACGGTTTAAGCCCGGCGTCGAGTACTGCAGCTTTGGCGCTATCGAGTCCGTGGCTGGTATTGATGCGCAAATTGACCGGCCCCCCGGCGGCGACACACTGGGTTAGGCTGAGAGAAAAAGCGAGCAGGCACAGCAAACCGATTTTGGGCATGGGACCTCTCTTTTGACGAGCCGGCAGCTCGGAAAGCTGCACTGCCCGTGAAGTCGGCAGGCAAGACATCAGTTCTGAGCTAAAACCAGATCGGCAATGACCGGCCTGTGGTCAGAGGCCTCCCAGGTCCCGGTCCAGGAACGCCGCGAGCTAAACTGCGAACTCATCATGACATGGTCTATCCGCATCCATGAATAACGCAGCTCCGGCCGCAAGAAATGGCCGTAGGTGTAGCCATAGCCGCGTCCCCCTTCGGCAAACGAGTCATGCAGGCCGGCATCGCGAAGGTTGGCACAGGCGACAGAGGAGTCTGTTGAATTGAAGTCGCCGGCAACGATGACCGGCCCCTTTTCCTGGCGGACTAATTCACTGACCAGCATTGACTGGTTGAAGCGAGTGAATACGTTCCGGCCCAGCATCCCGATGGAATCGGACACGGAAGAAAGATTTTTCCTGGCAGCCATCATGGAACCCAGCCCTACCCTGGGGGATTCAAAATGGACGCTGTAGAGAGTCGTTAGGGTCGAGCCAACCCGCACCCGGCAGCGCAAACATTCCGCGGTCTTACCCGGGACGGGAACCGCAGGATCCGCGACTTTAACCAAAGGAATCCGACTGGCAATAACGTGCTCCCCTTGAGATTGGACATTCCAGTTCCGAAAGTAGCTTCCCAGTGGACCTTTCAGCAGATTGCCGGTGGCCTGAATAAAAACGACATCCGGCTGATTCCTATCGATATCATGAATAAGCGCCAGCACCGCAAGTTGGTCGTGCTCGCCGTGATGCACGTTCCAGGTCATAACTCGCAGGGGAACGCCAGACACCGAGTCTGAAGCCCGGTGCAAAGGCCAGCAAAATCCCATGATGGGACCCAAAACCCAGGCGATGCAGAACAAAGGTACCAAGCTCCAGCGCCATGCCACCTTGAGGCAGATGAGAGCCAGGGGAATCCCGGGGGCCAGCCAAACGGCCTGCGGCAAATAGAGGTTAAAGTCACCGAACCACCAGCGGTCTGCGCCTAAACGGTTCAAAACTGTCAGGGCGGCAAGCAGCGCGCCATACGAGAAAAGGAGGGTGAGGAGCCAGACTGGCGCTTTCTTATGTGGTTCAGTCGTCATTTAAACTCGCTCTTAATAAGATGGTAAACACTGGGAAAGGTAAAAGCAGCCCAATCAGGCTGGAGAAATTGCGGCTCTGGTTGAACTGAGGCTCATTTTTCGGGCGCCTAGCTCTGCGGGGAGACACAAAGCCCCTGACCCAAACTGCATCCACTTTATATCCAAAAGTCGCACATAGCAACCGTGAACCAGCGCGCCTTACTCAACCCCACCACTTCTCCGTATTCCCGGCAAACAGAGAGGCCGCAGGCCCGACCTCATCAGTTCACTCGACGCTTCCTGGTAACGGCCCCCCCACCACCGGCACCATACTTTTTTAACACCTGCAGTCATACCGAAGACCGATGCCTATTTTCCAGCGCTAAGCCCATTATTAACCTAAAGGGGAGTAGCGCCCGACAGAGTCACCTCCCCTGTGACCGAAAAGCAGAAAACCGGGGGCCTCCCCGAGGCAGGCAACCGAGCCGCCAAAAGCAGCTCCAACTTGCGCTGAGTTCGCTTTTTCTCTGTCAGGGGGGCTTTTAGGTCGCAAAAAACGCCGGCTTGCAGCTAAAAAGAGGAGACGGATCATGAGAAAAGTCGCGTTAAAGGTGAACCCACAGGGGCCGTACTTGCTACAACCCGCCAACCGCAGTCCGGGACGGAGACACCCAAGACTACCGTTTGTCATCTGGCTGCTGCTGGTGAGTTGCGTCATCCCGGTGCTTCCCCTCCCGGCGCAGGCCGAATTGCCCAGGACGGGCCAGAATCTCTGTTATAACCAGGCCGGTAATGTCATCGCATGTGCCGGTACCGGGCAAGACGGCGAGACCCGGATGGGTGCGGCCTGGCCCACCCCCCGCTTCACCGACCACCTCGACGGCACCGTCACCGACAACCTGAGCGGCCTCACCTGGCTCAAGAACGCGGACTGCCCCGACATCCAGGCCTACGGAGGAGATGATTGGGCGACAGCTTTGAGTTCCGTGAACGCGCTTCGCAGCGGCCAGTGCGGGCTCTCTGACAGTTCGAAGGCTGGAGATTGGCGACTGCCAAATGTAAACGAGTTGGAGAGCCTGGTCGATCTTTCCCAGGCGAACCCGTCACTCCCCGCCGGCCATCCTTTCAGCAATGTAACTCCTCCGGGGTATTGGACCTCCACGCCCCTTGTAGCGGCACCGGCGAGGACGGGGAGAAACAGGCAGGAGCCGCCTGGCCCAATCCCCGTTTTGTCGACAACGGCAACGGCACCCTAACCGACAAGCTCACCAACCTGATCTGGATGAAAAATGCCAACTGTTTCGGGAATACCGGCACCCAGGACCAGGCACTCGCCGCCGCTAAAACCTTGGCAAGCGGAGCCTGCGGCCTCAGCGACGGCTCTGCAGCCGGCGCCTGGCGCCTGCCTGACCGAAAGGAGCTGCGCAGCCTCCCCAATTACGGCCAAGCCGACGGAGGAGTCTGGCTGACCAGTCAGGGCTTCACCAACGCCCAAACCAGCTATTACTGGACCTCGGATTCCTACCCGAACGTAGTCGATATCAATTGGCTCCCTTCCGGCGCCAACCCAAACCTGGGAGACAAGTGGATGGTAAGAACGCTGGGCGGGTCAATTCTTTCCAGCTGGGTCAGCGCAATGGTGCCAACGGAGCCCAAATACGTCCTTGCCGTACGCGGGCCCCAAACCGGGCTGCTGACTCCGTCCCTCACCTGGCCTGCACCGGCCGCGATCGTATTCGGGACTGCGCTCTCCGCCACGCAGCTGAATGCGACGGCGAGCGTGCCCGGCAGCTTCGTCTACGCGCCGCCGGCCGGCAGCATCCCGGCGGCCGGGACCCAACTTCTCAGCGTCAGTTTCACCCCCGCGGACACGAGCAAGTACACGTCAGCCAACGCCTCTGTCAACCTGACGGTGAACGCCGGCACGTCATCCTACTCCATAACGGCCTCGGCGGGTGCCGGCGGCAGCATCTCACCGGCCGGTGTCTCGGCCGTCACCTCCGGGGGAAGCCAGAGCTACTCCATCGCCGCAAATACCGGTTACACCATCGCTGCGGTCACGGTCGACGGCACCTCGCTCGGTGCGCTGGCCAGCTACAGCTTCACTAAGATCGCCGCCAACCACACGATTTCGGCATCCTTTAGTCCGGTTACCGTTTCAGCGAATATTCCCCACACCAATTGGACGCTCAAGTACGCCGACAGTCAGGAGCCGACCGGGCAAAACGGTGCGGCCAACGCCTTCGACGGGAAGAACAGCTCCTTCTGGCATACCCAGTGGAGCAATGGTGCCCCCGCCTGTCCCCACGAGATCCAGATCAACCTCGGCAAGAGTTACAGCATCGACAGTTTCAGTTACCTGCCGCGCCAGGACGGTGTGAGTAACGGGAACATCGCTCGCTACGAATTTTATCTCAGCAGTGACGGGGTAAACTGGGGTACCGCGGTGGCGACAGGTACCTTCGCCAACAACGCTTCCTTGAAGCAGATAACCTTCGCGGCCAAAATCGGCCAGTACCTCCGACTAAGGGCGCTCTCCGAGGTGAACGGTAACCCCTGGACCTCAGCGGCGGAGATCAATATCACTGGCAGCTCCCAAACCAGCTCGGCGAGCATTCCGCACACCGGCTGGAGCCTCAAGTACGCGGACAGTCAGGAACTAACCGGACAAAATGGCGCGGCAACGAATGCCTTCGACGGGAAAACCACCACCATCTGGCATACCCAATGGAGTAGCAGCACCCCTGCCTACCCCCACGAGATACAGATAAACTTGGGCAAGAGTTACAGTATCGATAGTTTCAGTTACCTGCCGCGCCAGGATGGCGTGACCAACGGAAACATCGCTCGGTACGAATTTTATATAAGTAGTGACGGGGTAAACTGGGGCACTGCGGTGGCAACCGGGACCTTCGCGAACACTACCCTGCTAAAACAGGTCCCCCTGGCCGCGAAGAGCGGGCAGTACATCCGGCTCAGGGCGCTCTCCGAAGTAAACGGCAACCCTTGGGCCTCCGTGTCGGAAATCAACCTTACCGGAATGTAGCAACGGCTGGGTGCAATTGACTGCAGATAAGGCCCATACGGCCTTATCTGCCAACGCATCTGAATCTGGCGAACCAGTGCTGGCATACATCATTTTAGAGAGGTTCCCGGGCCGAACAATCCTGGTTTGCAGTGTCTGTCACCGGATGATAATTCTGGCCACTTTTCTCCTTTTTTCATCAGATACAGAAAAAGGGCCAGCCTTGTGAGTCAGGAACCAGGAAATCCGTTGAGGCCCCCGCCAAATACGGCGTAACTACCGCATATGGCAGTCGCCTGCCGGGCCATGCTCGGGACGATCAAAGGTCGGATTTTGTATCGGAGCCGCGCACAGGACCATTTAGCCTCATTATGTGACGCACTTTCCCGCGAACCTTGCCTTGGCACGGCCTGTGCTCTCTATCCAGGCTGATCATACAAGGAACAGGGAGGTCGTACATGAAGAAAATGATGTTTTTGGCGATGTTAGCAGTAATGCTGTTTGGCACCTTGGCAACAGGCTACGCAGAGCAAGGTGACTGGCGTGGCGGAATACGCAGCAGGATTCAGGAGGCACGGCAAAAGATTGATCAGGGCGTCGCGCGGGGGACCCTCAACAGGCACGAAGCCGACAGGCTCAACGGAGAACTGGGCACCATTCTCAACAAAATCGACCGGATGAAAGCCGATGGTCAGTTTAGCGAGGGTGAGCGGGACCAGGTTAAAAATGATCTGGACCGGTTGGACAGGGACATCTTCAGGGAAAAGCATGACGGCGTAGTCACGATCGCCCCGGTGCAGGTGGATTGGCGCGGTGGGATACGCAGCAGGATTCAGGAGACGCGGCAAAAGATTGATCAGGGCGTCGCGCGGGGGACCCTCAACAGGCACGAAGCCGACAGGCTCAACGGAGAACTGGGTACCATTCTCAACAAAATAGACCGGATGAAAGCCGATGGTCAGTTTAGCGAGGGTGAGCGGGACCAGGTTAAAAATGACCTGGACCGGTTGGACAGGGACATCTTCAGGGAAAAGCATGACGGCGTAGTCACGATCGCCCCGGTGCCGGTGGATTGGCGCGGTGGGATACGCAGCAGGATTCAGGACGCCAAGTTGAAGATTGATCAAGGCATCGTTAGGGGAACTCTCGACAGGCGTGAAGCGCGCAGGCTCAATAAAGAGTTGGGGCAAGTTCTCAACAAAATCGACCGTATGAAATCCGATGGCCGTATTAGCCAAGGGGAGCGGAACAATATAATCCGCAACCTGGACAGATTGGACAGGAATATCGCGAGAGAAAAACGCGATTTATAGCAGAAACTCCGCACTAGTAGTTCACGAACGGTTCAACTGACTAAATAAGCCCACCACTACATTGGTGGGCTTATTTAATCCAACTATGAGGCTCAGGCAAGCTGATCTCCACAGTTGGCTCCAAGCATCCTGCGCTGCCCCTGTGCAGCAGGTCTATAAATCGGTGCCTAGACGGCTGTTACCACACTTCCAACACTCGGTGAATTGCCCTTCGCTTTCCTCGCCGCAGGAATAGCATTTCCAAGCCGCCGTGACTTTAGCAGTCAGCGCCTCTTCCACGACACGTTTTGCCTCTGCAAAGTCATTATCGTCAACGCATATCTGAGGCCAGCATTCAATAGGCGGTATTTCGCCGACGCCAGCGGAAAGGAACTCGTTTTTGAGCCAGCATCTTATCCCGTGCCCTTCCAAAACGTTCTGGAATATACTTACCAGTGAGATATTTGCAGCACTGTAGACCGTCTTCATTTTCACTCCGTGTTTACCTGAACCTTGTTCCCTGTCCGTCAATACCGTGAGGTTACTCCGACCCTCCAGTCGACCCAGTTGGCCACTCAGCTATAAGCTCGGCGGTCATTTCCTGTTTGTGGCCTTTGAGTGCATGGGGACGCGTAGTGCATGGGAACGCGTATTAGGTTATAAGTTTCTTGCAATCAGCCAATAGGAATCTTATAGGCGTCCTCTCACTGTCCAGAATTCTCGGCGATTATCAGGGGGGTAATGGGATCAGGGCTTCGAGGTTTTGAAGTTCCGGCGACCTGAATCCACTACCTTTTTCCTACTTGAGACTTTAAAAGCCTGGCCCCATTGCCCGCTAAGCGGATAGGCCTAAGAGCAGCCTGGGCCGAAGGATATCAATGGCTATGCCGGTGATGCATGTCCGGCCAGTGAACGTGAGAGTGAGTGGTCCCTTCATGGACGTGCCAGTGTTCATGTGCTTCGGTCTCATCACCTTCTCCGTGTACATGGAGGTGATGCTCATCGTGGCTATGTTCATGGCTGTGGGCCATTTCTTCATGGGTATGGCGGTGCCGATGGACTTCGGTGTAGAGCAGAAAGATGCCGGCAATCATGAGAGAGGTCGCCAGCCAGTGCGCGGCAGAGGGACGCTCCCCCAGTAGGGCAACGGAGAGCAGAGTGCCAACAAAAGGCCCGACGGCAAAGAAGGTCGCTGTCCGGGCCACACCGATCTTGCGAAGCGCCTCCACGAAGAGAACGAGGCTCAGGCCGTAACTCAATGCGCCTATCACCAAGGCCCCGCTCAGTTGGAAGACGCTAGCCGATCCAGACGAAAAGAGAAGCGCCAGTACAATGGAGCAGGTTCCCGCAGCAAGCCCCTTGATGGATGCCAGGACTGTAGATGACAGTTCCTGCACGTCGCGGGTCAGGTTGTTATCTATTCCCCAGAAGATGCAGGCAAGCACAACCAGTATTCCGGAAATAGAGAAAGCTAGTCCCCTTTCCGTTTTCAGGACGACGATGACCGCGCCTACCAGGATGAGCGCCTTCCCCGACCAGACGTAAGGCCCGATGTACTCCTTGAACACCAGCCAGGCGATAAGCGTGGTGGCAACAGTCTCCAGATTGAGCAGAAGAGAGACTTCTGAGGCGGTTCCGTATTTGATGCCGTAGGTGAGGCAGAGCGGCGCTATTATGCCGCCGGCCACAATGGCACCGAAGAGTTTCATGCGGTGCTGGTTGGAGAGTTCTCTCAACTCCTGCAGCGAGTTCTTGCGCTGAAAGGCAAGGACAATCTGCAGTCCGACTCCAGAGCCGAGGTAGAGAAGCCCCGCCAGGAGAGCCGGAGACATGTCACCTATCAGGAGCTTGCAAAAGACTGGTGAGACCCCGAATAAGACGGCGGATAGTAAGGCAAGTAGTTGGCCGGTTAGTGCAGGCAGTTGTTCCTCCATCTTTTTCACGGATAATTCCAACCAGCACCATACCACACGAGCCGGCAGGGAATCTACTGGTCTAACGCACAGTGTCCCCGGCGACGCATCGGCACTTCGTCCCGGCAGGGAAACCAATTAGGGAACCTCCCTGCGTGCCTGTGAAAAGAAGTAAGCGTCCCCTCATTGCACACGGAGGGGCGATCTGGGCTGAGGGCGAGGTCGACCAGGGGGCAACCTTCTATTTCACTCTGGGTGCTCACTCGAGGTGAGGCAGGCAGAGGAATTCCCCCTACCCAGCGTCCGGCTCACCGCGTTTGGTATACTCTGAAGTGGAGTAAAGCCTCGACATCATACAGGCCAAGCAAGCGCCCAACCAGTCAGTATTAGGCCGGACCGGTGCCGTTTAGCGTGCTTCCCGCGGGATGCAAGGAGACAGCCGCCATGACCAACTACGAAACCGTTGAAAAAGTCGGGAAGGAACTTGAGGCACTGGCGGCAAGCCGCGGCGTCTGCATCGCGGCCGTGGTGACCTGCGGCGATAGGGAGGGAATGATAGTCGTGGCCAATCCCCAGGCGAGCTACCCCCTGGTGCTGCTGCGGGCGACCAGGGCGCTAGAGGAACACGCGGAGAGGTTCGTCGAGAAGAACGCCCCGGAGGCCTTTGAATCCCTGGTGCAAGAGGGGGAAATCCGGGCGCCGGGAACGCCGCTCACCAGGACTGGGTGGATGAAGGATGGGTAACGGCGGGATAGCGGTTGAGATCATGGCTTTGCCCGAGGCGAACTGGCAGGCCGGATGAACCAAATAAGACGCTGTGAAGCTCTTTGATCATCTTCCCCGTTACTGAACAAAAGCTGAAACCTGTCATTGAGCTGATGTTACCATTTCGGTGGATGGGCGATAAGGGCCAAATATCAGCTTTAGGGGTGGAAACTGACAATACTTTATTTCCAAAAGTGGACCGCCACAACCGCCAGATGCAAAAACGCCGTAACCCATCGCATTGCAGGGAATTACAGCGTTTCGGCGAATATCAAGTTTTTGGTAATAGTTGATATTCAACAATCAGGTTTTGATCTTCAATCGGATTTCCCACCCGCAATCCCCACACATCCATCCAGGTCTTCGCTGGTTTAGCGTCTCTAGCCCCAAACTCCGTGTAGGGCCTGGAGTGAACAGGTCAAGAACGAACGTAAAAATGGTGAGAAGTGCGGGTTCTGTCCCTTTATCGGGTTCAAGCTTCACGAATTTGTGATGCCCGCATTGGGGGCACTTCTCGGGTGGGTTATCCATGCTATGCGTCATACCCTGCCCTTATGTCACCAGACCGGTTGCAGGTTTGTCGCGATCCGGTCACCTGGTCTTGTTGGACATCCCTTCGATGGCTCCTGTGATAGGCTCATTGTGGCTGTGTTACGGCAGAGGCCGTACCGAGGGCCGGGCCGGTACCAGTGGCCCCGCTAGCAATCGAATCAGGAGGGTACCATCCGTTGAAGGTTACTGGCAACGTTTTGCCTGCCGCATCGATGACGATACCTTTTACCGTAATTGCTCCAGGTGAATCACTGATCTGGCTAAAAGTTATTGTGGCGATGAGGCCACTCCCACTCATAGGGGGATGGCTGACCACTCCAAGCTGCACCACACCAGGAACGCTAAGATTTGAAGCAAACACCGCACTGCTGGTGAGACCTCCCTGCACCACTTGTGGATTCGAGAGATACAAAGAATCATAGCTCACAGTAAGCTGGAAACCAGCGGGTGCATTGAAGCCGCTCGCGAGCAGAGCAAAGACATTATTTCCTGACTGGATTACGGAAATCGAAGGGGATGGAACTGAAGTAATTTGGTCCGAGGCGGTTGATTCACCAGTAGAATTGACGGCAGAAACTGAAAAAGAGTAGCCAGTTCCGTTGGTTAGCCCTACTAGGGTGTAAGGGCTGGTCGCCTCAGTTATTTTGATGACTATAGCTGGAGCTATACCCGTCGTCGTTGACCAATAAATATTATAAGAACTTGCACTGGCCACTGCTGGCCACCTGATGGTCACCTGAGCATTCCCTGGTGTAATGGTAATGTTTGTCGGCGCAGTCGGTGCGGATGTCGGTGAACTGTTACTTCCGCCACAGCCTGTCAAAACGGCTGAAAACAATAGAAAAACGCCAATGGCTAACCCATATACCCTGAGTATTTTCATTTTCCAGTTGCCCCTATTGACGTTTCCGTACTAAATCCGGCCTTCCATATGAGCCTGCGGCTAAACACAGTACCCCAATATCACATTAAACGCAGCCTATAAAGGGCAATTCCAAATATCAAGTTTATTCTAAAACCTGATATTCGAACCAGGAACCGCCAAAAAACCGACCCAGTCCGGCCTCACCCGGTGGCGAGCCTTTTGCTTATGATTGGACTATTGGATTAATCGATATCACGTTGACCATCGCGGGCGGTTCAGGCTACCATAAATAAAAGCTGCGATTCCATGATCCGGGAGGTGGGTATGGAGTGTCACTGGGTTCCAGGGAGGAAATCAGGATGAAAGTGCCGGTAATATTCGTCACGGGTCAAGTAGGAAATGTCCAGGGGACCATGCTCGACCATCTGATTGCGGAAAAAGAGATAGCTGCATTTCGCAGATCCGATGGATGGGTCCAGATGGGTCATGATCCCATGCGCCTCGCACCGCGTCCGTCGGGTTCCAGACGGAACGATCCCAGGTCCGGGGGAACCAAGGATTGAGCCTACTAGGGGCGTTGGTAAGTTGCGTAAGTTGTTCTCCTCCTAGCACTCTCTCAAGTTGAGGGGCCCAAGCATCTACTTTGATGCTTTTCAAATTAGCTTGGCTTTGGTCAAGGAACAGATTGTAATAAAATAGCATTAATACCCATCTAAGGATCTATCATGATAACGATTTTCTGTCAAAAGAAAGTCATTTCGAGTGGGAAGTAGTGGTGGGGGGAGGACGGTTGAGTTTGCTGGGAAAATGGCCCGCTGGGCCTGAAATCGGCTGTCCTTACAATATCAATGCTGCATCGGGTACAGATCGGGGAACAGATAACCGGCAACATGGGTCGGGAACGCGAGCCGCACCGCCCCTTTTGGCATGTCGGATACCAATAATCCCTCGTCCAGCAACTGACCTAACACCATGCGGCCGCTCCGTTCCGCCATTCCGGAAACCCGGATCAGGTCTCCCCTGGTTACCTCACCCCGAAGTAACGCCTCCTGGAGCATGTGGGCGGCCTCCGGCTTTAGGGCTGGCTTGCCCGGCTTCGGCTCTGGTGCGACTTTTGCCCCCCGCAGCTGGACATACCCCCGAATCCGGTCAAGCAGCACGTCCAGCTTCAAAAGCCCTCCCATGAAGTCGATCTGGTCCAGGCAAATTTCCAGGAAAAAATCGCAAAACTTCACCAGCCCCTCGTTTGACAGGTTGCCCCGCCCGTCCAAATCATTTCTCCGCGGTGCGTCGCCCTGCGTCAGCGCGGACATGTAATCATCACGCCGCCGTGCCAGGCCTCGGCTAATGTTCCACAGCCCATATCCGCTGAGAGGGAGCTTGTGAAAGCATGCATCGGTGTAAAGGCGCGTGACCCTGCCGTTACCATCGAGGAAGGGGTGAATCCACATGAGCCGATGATGAGCGGCCGCTGCTGCAATAAGGGGCGCTATTCCGTGATGGGCGCCGCTTTGATAGACCACTGCGAAGCGCTCCAGGAACAAAGGCAACGCGCTGGCAAGCGGCGCGATGTGCCGCCCGACCTGGACTTCATCACAGCGAAGTTCCCCGCCCATTACGTCCAGTGCCGCAGCGGTTTTCTCATCATTCACCCTGCGCAGTTCATCAGGCAGTTGGTCGTAGAAGACCCTGTGCACCCATTTGATAAATTCGGCGCTGGAAACGTTCAGGCCAGGCTCTTGCCTGAGACGCTCTTCAATCGATCTCTGGCAGTTCACGTGCGCCAGGCTCTCCAGTTGCAAATCGCGCTTTGCCGGATCGGCAGCATAGTCATGCTTCATGGCCCGCTCTATGTCAACGGGGTGGGTGCTATGACCTTCAATGAGGTTGGAGTAATAGCTATTGATCAGGCGTAGCAACTCAACAACAGGTTGCTGGCTGATTGGATGCAGCTGTCCGCCAAGGGCTGCGGAGCGGCTCACTACTTCCCTGGCTTTATCTTCAAGTCCAGGGCCGCCCGAGGGCATAAGCGGTTCCATGTGTGATATTTTATCGTACATTCTTGCCTATGTTAACTGTTATTTATTTACACACTAACGCTTTAACATGAAATGGATTAATTGTCAAACAAAGCCATCACATCAATTTTTTTGCCGATCTTTTTGCCGATCTATAGCCGCACTGCGCGGCGTGGATGCCCAAACCGTAACGGGGGCCATTTACACAAAGTACTTTACACCCCGCGGCGTGTTCAGGTGAATGTTCAACTGGTCGGGGGGGAGTTGTCACTTGGTCAGGGGAAATGTTCAACTGCTCGCGGCGAGTTGTCACCTGGTCGGAGGGAGTGTTCAACTGGTTGCGGCGAGTTGTCACTTGGTCGGGGGAAGTGTGCAACTGGCCGCGGGGAGTTGCCACTGGGTCGGGGGGGCCGTGGGGCCAGGCTTAGAAAGATTGAACCTCCAGAATTCTCGGCTATTATCAGGGGGGTAATGCGGCCAGGACTTCGAGATTTTGAAGTTCCGGCGGCCTGAATCCACTACCTTATTCCTACTTGAGGCTTTAAAAGCCTGGCCATGGCCCCCCCTGGCTTAAAAAGTTTGAAGTGGCTTATGGACAAACCGGCTTTGATATACTGAATTCCCGGTAGTTCATGATCTTGGTCTTTTTCCTGACTTCGATTTCTTGTCTTTCATGTCGTACTTCTTGTCCTTGTCATTCCAGGTAAGCGGAGAATAGTAGTAATCACCTGAAACAGTTGGATCGTAAACATCTATTCTTGATGGTATCGCAAAAACGCCCTACGTCGCTTGCTGCGTAAAGTGATTAGCCCAAAAGTTTGCGGGGCTGAATCCCCCAAAACTTTGCCGGACATGATC
>JGI24143J45723_1000464_pt1 | contig 20883 bp, 16 predicted proteins | sample BarGraIncu00432A_FD_45723 | JGI IMG/M metagenome (IMG submission 45723) | reverse complement strand
GCGGGTCAAGGCAAGAGAGGTGTCGGTACGGCACGGGACCCGGGGGAGCAGCTTTGCGTCGATAGGCTGGCCGCTGAAGCTCGACGACGCTTCCGACGGAGCATCCCCAAAGTAGTGCCGCGTCTGGTTGGCAGCGAGGCCGACCGCGGCCACTGCAGAAATTTTCAGGAAATGTCGTCTGTTGAGCATTTACGCCTCCCCCTCACTCTGCAGCAGGGGTGTTAGTGATTGCATAAGTGCCTCGTAACCCGGGGGAAATTCAATTCGCACTGACTCGTTACCGAATTGCCACCCGTGTTGCCGGAAAGCACCCACATTCCAAAAGATAGCTACCTGCCCTGTGCGCCCCAGCCTACAGGCAAAGCAAGGCCACGCCCCTGAATCAAAGCAACGGAAGGGTAATTTAAAATCCACCGGTAGGGTCAAACGGCGAGAGACCGATGCGTTCATACACTATTTTGACAGCTATAAGACCAACGGAGATTGGGCTTGGGTAGCGAGGATCGATTCCGGATTTGGACGCTGCAGGTTTGGTTTCTTTTACCCGGCCCTTCCGGGTTTATCGGAAAGAGAACATGGGAGCCTTTTGATTACCTGGCCAACAGTTTTCCTCAGAGGTGGGCGCATATGGGTCGCGTAAAACAACGTAGCGCACGACGTCTCAGCCAGCGGCATTGACCGCATTCGGTCTGGGTTCCCTCGCCAACGGGCCGTGAAAGCTCTCTCGCTTTAGTAGTCCTGTCACCGACAGTGACTGTGCCTATTCCCTTACAGAAATACAAGTCAATATTCACCCCTAAAAATTAAAAAAATGGAATCAATCGGTTCCGGCATTCCCAAGGCAGATACGGGCAGGGAACCGGGGAGGAATTATCCCTGCTTGATAAGCGGCAAACAGAGGACGTACAGAGGATGAGATCCCAGGTAAGGTTGTGCAGGAAGGTGGGAAAACGGGCACCAGCTTCCCTGCTCCGCAAGTTCCAGCAGCGCTTCGCGTGTCCCGCTCCCGACAGCGGCGCAGAGTCCACAGTCACAGTTGGTGACGGGACTACCAATTAAAGGACGGCAGAAATACCTATCATTATTCACTTTCGCAATGAAAAAGCAGCTATACTCAGCTCGGCTCCCTGAAAACCGACTCCGACGCCCTCGGGCCGAAGTCTCCAGAAATCCCTTCAGCCCGCCCGCCAAAGCACCGATGAGATGGTCAGGGGATAAACCCTTATGTTTCAGGCCCACTTCAGCACCAATTCAAAAGAAGAAGAGGAGGACTAGAACATGCGTCAATACATCGGCTTATGGGTTCTTTGCATCGGAATATTGGGTTCGTCGCTTACCGGCAACTGCCTTGCCGCAGAAGCGATCCGCATCAACGGCTCCGGAAGTGCCCTCGACAGGATGAAACCGTTGGTGAAGGCTTATCTTAAGGCAAATCCGGACGCCGGCATAGCCATGGAAAAGCCGCTGGGTAGTTCGGGGGCCCTCAAGGCATTGCTGGCTGGCGCTCTGGATATCGTGGTGAGCAGCAAGCAGCTAAAACCGGAAGAAATTGCCAAGGGCGCCCAGCTGAAGGGATTCGGCCGGACTCCTTTCGCTGTCGTCACCGAAAAGAGCGTCCCCAAGCACGACATAACCACCAAGGAACTCGAAGGAATCTACGCCGGAACGACCACCAAATGGAGCACTGGCGAGAATGTCAGGCTGGTGCTACGCCCCAGAGAGGATATCGACACCCAAATTCTGCGAGGCCTCTCCCCCGGCATGGATAGCGCCATAGCGGCATCCCAGTCACGGCCCGGCATGATCATCGCCGTCACCGACCCGGAGGCATATGGCACCGTGGCCAAAACTACTGGCGGCCTGGGCGTCACCGGCCTTACCAGCGTCATCACGGAAAAGCTTCCGCTCAACCTGCTCTCCTTAAATTGAGTCAAGCCGACTCCAAAGAACCTGGCCAACGGGACCTACCCCCTTTTCAAGGAGATCGGGTTCGTGACGACCCACAGGACCACCCCGGCGGCGCTCAAATTTCTTAATTTTGTCTATTCGGCTCAGGGCCGCAGCATCGCCGGAAAGGCCGGGGTGCTGGTCACCGCACTAGGTAACCCTGGTAAGTAAGTGAACCTGGCAAACCGTTCGATAGAGCGTTTTACCCTCAGGATGGCTCTGGGCATTTCCCTTCTGATAACCGTGGTGGTTCCGGTCGGCTATTTGCTCATTTCCTACCAGTACCTGCGGGGCGTACTCGACGCGCAGTCGATGCTGAGCGCCGAAGCGGTTTCTGGTATCGTCAACTCGAATCCCGTCATGTGGCGCTTTGAGGAGGTTCGACTCTCCGAGCTGCTGGAGCGTGCCGCCAGTGACGGCGTCCCCGAGTCCAGACGCGTGCTGGATGCCAACTCCGATGTCATCGCCAAGAACAAGGTGGCCATCGCCGCCCCGCGCATCACGCGCATCCGCAACATTTACGACGACGGCTCAATCGTCGCCCGCATCGAAGTTACCCGCTCCATGCGGCAAATGCTCCCCATAGCCGCACTTTTGGCTGCGTTCTCCCTGGCCATTGCCGCCATCGTTTTTTTTCTGATCCGAAACCTCCATGCCCAGACCATAAAAAAGGCCTACCTCGCCCTGGAGGAAAACGAAAAGAAATACCGCTCGCTCTACGAAACCATGAAGGAAGGAATGGCCCTGCACCGGGTCAGCCTCGACAGCAACGGCCTGCTGGAATCGCTCCGTCTCGTGGACGCGAACCCAGCCTGCGCCGCAATCTTCGGCAGGGAGATTACCTCCCTGCTCGGCAGTGACAGCCTGGCTCTTTTTGGCGACTCCTTCAGTGTGCATCTTGCCGAACTGCTCCAGGTACTGGAATCCCAGAGCTCCTTCGGGCTGGAACTCACCCTGCCGGGAACGGACAGGTATTTCACCCTGCGCGCTTTTTCCCCGGCCCCCGACCAGATTGCCACCCTTATCGAGGACATCACCGAGCGCCGGATTGCCGAAAAAACCATCAGGGAACACAACCAGGAGCTGGAACGGCAGGTCCACCTGCGCACGGTCGAGCTTACCCAAAGTAACGCATCCCTGCAGCAGGCCAAGGAGGAAGCCGAAAAAGCCAACCAGGCCAAATCCCAGTTCATGGCCAACATGAGCCATGAGATCCGGACTCCCATGAACGGGGTGCTCGGCATGACTGAGCTCCTGCTCAAATCGAACCTCAACGAAGGGCAGCGCCGCCAGCTGCAAACAGTCAGGTCGTCGGGCGAAGGGTTACTGGCGATCATCAACGACATCCTGGATTACTCCAAAATTGAGGCCGGCAGGTTCGAGCTCGATTGTTATCTCTTCGACATCCGTGAAGCCATTGCTGCAACTGTAGAAATGTTCGCCGACCAGGCCGAGCGCAAGGGGCTGGAGCTCAACTACCTGGTGCAGCAGGACATCCCGAGAGAAGCCGAGGGAGACGCCGTCAGGCTGCAGCAGATACTCATCAATATCCTGGGAAATGCCATCAAGTTCACCGAGCAGGGCGAGGTCATCCTGCGGGTGAGGCCGCTTGCCGACAGCGCCGGCATGCTGCGACTCGGGTTTTCCGTCAGCGACACCGGCATCGGCATCAGCAACCAAGCCCAGGGGCAAATCTTTTCCCGGTTCTCGCAGGCCGACGGCTCGGTGACCCGGCGCTTCGGCGGCACCGGCCTTGGCCTTACCATCGCCCAGCAGCTCTGTCAGCTGCAAGGCGGCGAAATCAGTGTCAAAAGCATCCCGAACCAGGGAAGCACCTTCAGCTTCGAGGTGCGGCTGCGGCGAGCCCCGGCTGCCCAGAGCGAAGCCCCACGCCCCGCCTCGCTCGAGGGTGTTCGGATTTTGATCGTGGATGACAACCGGACCAGCCAGGAGATTCTCCAGGCGAGCGTGAGTGCCTGGGGAATGCGGGGAGACAGCGCCTACAGCGGCAGGGAAGCGATCAGCCTGGTTCGGGCGTCGCAGGAGGATCCGTACCGGTTCGCCATCATAGACATGCGCATGCCGGATATGGACGGTCTCGCGACCGCGCACGCGATCAGGGAGATCACCCATGGGAGCGGTCCTCAGCTGCTGATGATTACCGCACTCGGAGGATATCTCGACGACTCAAGGGTAAGCGACGCGGGTATCGAGGCCTGCCTGAACAAGCCGCTGCGTCAGTCATTCCTGCTCAACAGCCTGCTGGCCCTCCAAGGGAAATCGTCAGGTGACGAGGCGGTGGCTCGCGAAGGCGAGCCCGGCAAGCATCAGTTCCAGGCAGACATCCTGCTGGTGGAAGACGCGCCAGTCAACCTTGAGGTGGGGATAGGCATGCTTGAAGCACTAGGCTGCCGAGTCAATATCGCGGAAAACGGTGTGGAAGCCCTGGAAGCCATCGGGAAAAAAATCTACGACCTGGTGCTGATGGATTGCCAGATGCCGATAATGGATGGTTACGAGGCCACCCGGAAAATCCGGCTGGGCGAGAAACAGCTCGCCGACGCCGCGGGCGGAGACCCGATTCAGAAACGCCTCACCATAATAGCCCTAACGGCCCACGCAATGCAGGGCGACCGCCAGGTCTGCCTGGATGCCGGCATGGACGACTACCTCTCCAAGCCTATCAACCTGGCCAGTTTGGGAGAAATTCTGTCACGCTGGCTCGTCACTGACGGTTCACACGGGAGCCCGGCGGAGAAAATCGTGAGCCTGCCCGCAGCTGCAGCCGCCCCACTGGTAGCTGCAGCAGTAGCTACACCAGCATCAATAGCGGCACCTGCATCAGTAGCCGCACCGGCATCCGCGCCCGGACCAGGTCCCACCACGCCGCCCCTGCCGCCAACCGGTTCCGGAGCGGGAAAGATCGACATGAGCTTTCTCGACGGGATACGCGAACTGCAAAGCCCGGGTAAACCGGATCTTTTGAAGAAGGTGATTGAACAGTATTTCGCCGAGGGCGTCCGTCAGATCGATGCCATGCACAGCGGATTTGCCGCCGGAGACGCGGATGTCATTCGGGAGCTGCCCATCGCCTCAAGTCGAGTAGCGGCTATCTGGGAGCCCGTATCCTTTCAGAGCATTGCGCAGAACTGGAGAATATTTGCAGAGAGGGGGAACTGCCCGCCGATCTGGCCTATATCACCAGAATTGAGGATGAATATAGGGAAACCAGCGAAGAACTTGTCGTTTTCACTTTGCCACCCAGCGGGCTCAGCTGAGGGAGATTCCGGCGCTAGAGTAGCGAGCGCCCTCCCCTCCCCACATCAGCGAGGTCGAAAACCGGCGCAACTGAGTATGAGCCCGTCCCATCTCCTGCCCCTTTCTTTCGTTAACCTATATTTCACCTTCTTACAGCATCTCGTCAACCATGCAGGGACAGGTGTCATAGCGGCCATCGCCAAGGACAAATCTGGGCTTTAGGGGAAAACTTCCAAAGCCGATTTCAACGGTGGCAGGAACTACCCCGTCTTCCGGTCCAGGCTGCGGTACTGGATCGCCTCGGAGATGTGAATATCCCTGATTTCCTCGCTTCCCGCCAGGTCCGCGATGGTGCGGGCCACCTTCAATATCCGGGTGTAGCTTCTGGCCGAAAGCCCGAGGCGGTCGGTCACCATCTCCAGCATCCGGTTTCCGGCCGCGTCGGTCTCGCAAAACTTCCGGATCATCCTCGCACTCATCTGGGCGTTGCAACGCACCTTGGTACCGGTAAAGCGCGCCTTCTGCAGCTCGCGCGAACGGGCCACGCGTTCCGCGATGGCGTCCGAGCCCTCGCTCTCACCCCGGTCGGCCAGATCGCGATACTTAACGGCGGGGACCTCGATGTGAATGTCGATCCGGTCGAGCAGCGGGCCGGAGGTGCGGGAGCGATAGTGCTGGATCATGAGCGGCGTGCAGGAACAAAGGTGTATCGGATCTCCCAAATATCCGCAGGGGCAGGGATTCATGGCAGCGACCAGCATGATGCTGGAAGGATAGGTGACGCAGGAAAGCGCCCGGGAGATGGTGACTCTGCCGTCCTCCATCGGCTGGCGCAGGACTTCGAGGACGTGTTTCTTGAATTCGTACTGGGAAGTTCATCCAGAAAGAGCACTCCGTTGTGGGACAGGGAGACTTCGCCCGGCTTCGGGGTGTTGCTACCGCCAATGAGGCCGACGTCGGAGATGGTGTGGTGCGGGGAGCGGAAGGGACGGCTGGAGATGAGGGCGTGCTCGCGCTCCAAAAGCCCCATGACGCTGTACACTTTGGTGGTCTCGATCGCCTCCTCGAAAAGCATGGGCGGCAAAATGGAGGGGATACGACGCGCCAGCATAGTCTTGCCGGAGCCGGGAGGGCCTATCATCAGGAGGTTATGGCTCCCTGCCGCCGCTACCTCCAGCGCTCGCTTGGCGTGCTCCTGCCCCTTCACCTCGCAGAAATCGTCGCCGACTTCACCCCCCTGACTGAAAAGGTTCGCGATGTCCGCCTGGTAAGGGGCGATCTGCAGGGTGCCGTTCAGGAAATCGACGACCTGGGAGAGTTCGTTGACCCCGATCACCTCGACTCCCTCAACCACTCCCCCTTCGCAGACGTTCTCGACGGGAACTATGATGCCGGTAAGATTCGCCTCGCGCGCGGCGACCGCAACCGAGAGACAACCGCGCACCGGCTTCACGCCGCCGTCCAGCGAGAGCTCGCCCAAAAGGATGTAGCGCGCGAGTTTGTCACCCCGGATAACACCGGTGGCGGCGAGGATTCCGATGGAGATCGGCAGGTCAAACGACGCTCCCTCCTTCTTTACGTCGGCGGGGGCGAGGTTCACGGTAATTTTTCTGTTGGGGAATTCGTAACCGGAGTTCTTGAGCGCGGCCTTGACTCGATCCTTGCTTTCCTTCACCGCGCCGTCGGGAAGTCCGACCGTGGCCAGTTGAGGCAACCCCTGGGAGATATCCACCTCGACGTCGATGAACCGTCGATTCCGAGCAGCGCACTGGAGAGGACCTTGGCGAGCATGAGACCTCCCCGGTTGAGGGATTGACAGGCATGGGCAAAGGATGCAGCGAAGTAGAATGACATGGAGCGCAGGGACTGAGGAGGACCTGAAGCGGATGTTCCCAGCCCCTAGCCCCCAGTCCCCAGCCCCTCTTTTCCCTAGCTTTTCAGCATTTCAGCATTTCCAGATAGCGGTCCGCATCGAGCGCCGCCATGCAGCCTGTCCCCGCGGAGGTGATCGCCTGCTTGTACAATTTATCCTGCACGTCGCCGGCGGCGAATACTCCCCGAACGCTCGTTGCGGTGGCGTCGCCGTCGCAGCCGCCGTTGGTCCGGATATAGCCGTCATCCATGGCAAGCTGGCCGTGAAAGATGTCGGTGTTCGGCTTGTGCCCGATGGCGATGAAGCAGCCGTGCACCGGTATGATCTTGTCAGATCCGCTGGAGTGCCGGATGCGCACTCCGGTGACGCCGGAACCGTCGCCCAGCACTTCCTCCAGGTCGTGGTTCCACTCGATGGTGACCTTGCCGTCTTTGGTTTTTTCAATCAGCCTTTCGGTCAGGATCTTCTCGGCGCGAAAGCGGTCCCTGCGGTGCACAACGGTCACGTGACTCGCGATGTTGGCGAGGTAAAGGGCCTCTTCGACGGCGGTGGAGCCCCCACCAATGACGACCACCGGCTTGCCGCGGTAGAAAAATCCGTCGCAGGTGGCGCAGGCGGATACACCCTTTCCCTTGAAGGCTTCTTCGCTGGGAAGGCCCAGGTAACGGGCCGAGGCGCCGGTTGCTATAATGAGCGCGTCGCAACTGTAGCTCCCGTTGTCACCTTCGAGCAGAAACGGGGGCTTCTTGACCTGCGCGGTGTGAATATGATCGGAAACGATCAAGGTGCCAAAGCGCTCAGCATGGCGCTGCATGCGCTCCATTAGTTCGCTTCCCAGCACACCTTCGGCGTCACCCGGCCAATTGTCCACCTCCATGGTGGTCATCAGTTGCCCCCCTGGCTGCATCCCGGTGATCATGACGGGATTCAGGTTTGCGCGTGCCGCATAGACCGCTGCGCTGTAACCGGCGGGCCCTGAGCCTAGAATGATGAGGCGGTGATGAATTGGTTCCATTAGACTGACCTCCAACAAGATTTGGCAGGAAGGTTAACAGTATATCGGACAAATTGCAAGGCGGCAAACCGCTAAGTGATTGACCGGAATGGGTGCCTCTGTTAAGATTAAAGCCGGTCGGACATTCAATGAGAACGGAGGAAGGCGTGAATAAATTTATTGTAGCTGCCACCGCTTTGGCTTTGCTGGTGGGAACCCAGGCCATGGCCCGGGACGTCAATTTTGGCATCAACGGCCTCTCGCAGGGTGATTTCAGGGATTTGAGCAAGCAGGCTGGCTCCGCCATCGGCTACCGGAACACCGCTCCGGCCGCCCCGCTTGGGATAACGGGTTTCGACGCCGGCATTGAGACCTCCGCGATGGACATCAAGAGTAACAGCACCTACTGGAACGCGGCCTTTAATGGGGACGCTCCTTCCTACCTGGTGCTGCCCAAAGTACGGATCAGAAAAGGGCTTCCTTTGGGGATCGACGTCGGGGCGATGTACTCCTACGTGCCTGACTCCAACATCAAACTTTACGGCGTTGAAGTAAGCAAGGCGATCCTGGACGGGACCCTGGCAACCCCCGCAATCGGCATCCGCGGCACCTACACGAGGCTTGCCGGCGTAAATGACCTGAAGCTGCAGACCGCCGGGATCGACGCCACCATCAGCAAGGGAATCCTCTTTCTCACCCCCTACGCCGGTGTCGGCGAGGTATGGGTCAACAGCAAGGCGACCGGGAATCTGCAGACGTTTTCCACCTTGCAGAACGGAGCGCCGCTTAAATCAGAAGACATCTGGCAGCCGCGTGTCTTCGCCGGGCTGAAAATCTCCCCGCTACCGCTCTTCGGCATCACCGCCGAGGCGGAGTACCAGGTTCGCCCGATCTACTCCTTAAAGGCGGCCTTAAGCTTCTAACCACCGTGAGCCAGGAGGGGGCTTCGTCCCCCTCCTGCCGGGGCACCACATGCACGCGCACGCCGAAACCCAGTTGGATCAGAGTATCGCGGGACGTTTCAAGTTCGCCATCTTCCTCACCGCGGCGACCCTTATCGCCGAACTTGCCGGGGGGCTTTGGACCAACTCCCTGGCGCTACTCTCCGATGCGGCCCACGTCTTCCTCGACCTCTTCGCGTTGCTCCTCTCGCTCGCTGCGATCAAGCTCTCCTCCTACCCGGTGAGCGACACCCGCACCTTCGGCTGGCACCGGATGGAAGTGTTCGCCTCCTTCATAAACGGCTCCACGGTCTTCCTGATCGCCGCGATCATCTGCTACGAGGCTTTGGGGAGAGTGTATCAACCCGAGGCGGTGAAAAGCCTCCCGATGATGCTGATTGCCGCGGTTGGCCTCGCCATGAACGTCTTCGCTGCGGGCGCCCTGCACTCCCATTCGCACGACGACCTGAACGTGCGCGCCGCTTTCCTGCACATGATCGGGGACGCTGCGGCCTCGGTGGGGGTCATCATCGGCGGCATCGTCATGTACTTCACCGACTGGTACCTGCTTGACGCCCTCATCTCGGTCGGCATCGGTTTCGTGATCTTCTGGGGCTCCTGGCGCGTAGTTCGGGAAAGCCTGCACATCCTCCTGGAGGGGGTACCGCGCGGGATGGACATCAACCAGGTGTCCGACGCCATCCGGGACATCGAGGGTGTGGAAGAGGTGCACCACCTGAATATCTGGACTATCTGCTCGCACATCAATGCGCTTTCCGCGCACGTCGTGGTCCCTGCGACCTTCCGTGGCGAGCAGGGTGGTATGCTGCGCAAGATCGAGGAGCGCCTGTTCGAGCGCTTTCACATCTCCCACACCACGCTGCAGTTGGAAAGCACCCGCTGCACGACAGAAAGCGCCGATGCAAAGCAGTTCCGCCACCGCCCGCGCGCCGCTCACGCACACGCTCATGGGCCAGGGCACCCGCATGTGCACCGGCACCCGCACGGCGGCTGCTCCGGCGAGCATCACGACCACAACCACTAAAACCTTCCGGACGGTATCTTAATGCTCGATTACAACCTGATCCTCGACGCGGCCCACAGGCTTAAAAAACGGGTGCGTCGCACGGAACTGATCCACGCCCAGCACTTCAGCGAGCGGCTCGGCCTCCCCCTTTACTTCAAATGTGAGAACCTGCAGCGCACCGGCGCCTTCAAGATCCGCGGCGCCCTCAATTTCATGACTTCTCAGCCGCGCGAGGCGCTGAACGGCGGCGTCATCACCGCCTCGGCCGGGAACCACGCCCAGGGCGTCGCCTTCTCGGCGGACCTCCTTGGCGTAAAAGCAACCGTGTACATGCCGGAGAGCACCCCGCCCCAGAAGGTCTTCGCCACCCGCGACTACGGCGCGACCGTCGTCCTTGAGGGAAAGAACTTCGACGAGGCCTGCGCCGCGGCGCTACGCGAGGCAGAGACCAGCGGAGCCCTCTTCGTGCACCCCTTCAACGACCCGCAGGTCATGGCCGGACAGGGGACCATCGGGCTGGAACTTCTGGAGGACATTCCCGAACTCGCCAACGTCCTGGTCCCGATCGGCGGCGGCGGCCTCATCGCGGGGATCGCGTGTGCCATCAAGGAAACCCACCCGCAGGTTCGCATCATCGGGGTCGAGTCGGCTGCCGCCCCTTCCATGCAGCAAGCGGTTAGAAACGGTGAGATCATCACCATCCCGATCCGGGCGAGCCTTGCCGACGGCATTGCGGTGAAGACGGCCGGCAGTCTCACCTTTCCGGTGGTGCGCGACCTGGTGGACGAAATCGTGCTGGTCGAGGAGGAGGAGATTGCCCAGGCGATCGTGTCACTCCTGGAGCGCAACAAGCTGATGGTAGAGGGGGCGGGCGCGGTTGGGCTGGCGGCCCTATTAAATGGTAGGGTGAAGAGGCTCTCCGGAAAGACCGTCGTGCTTCTTTCCGGGGGGAATATCGATGTGAAGACCATCGCCGTGGTGGTGGAGCGGGGGCTTTTGGCGGCAGGGCGTTATCTGAAGCTCAAGGTGGAACTGGACGATGTTCCGGGCGCTCTGGCGCGGCTTACCGCTGAGGTTGCACTGACCCGGGCCAATATCTCCATCATTACCCACGACCGGCGCTCCAAGTCACTTCCGATCGGCAAGACCGAGGTACTGCTGGAACTGGAGACCAGAGGAGTGGAGCATATCCAGGATGTCACCCGGCACCTGACAGTTAGCGGGTATGCTCTTGAGATCATCAGGTAGCTGAGAGGAGCCGGGTTTAGCTGAGACGCATGCCATGCGTCTCTACGACATGCCAACAAATCAACCGGCCTGAGAGCAATCAGCCGGCAACAGGGTAAAGACGCATTGCCTGCGTCTCCTGCAATCGGCCACCAGTTAGAGACGCATTGCATGCGTCTCCTTTGCCACAATTCAACCTGTTACCAACTGTCGCGCTGCGCCCCGTCCTTAATATTATTCCCCTTTGTGATCCTTGATGACCCGCAGGAAGGCGTCGCCGTAGCGCGCCAGCTTGTGCTGCCCCACGCCGGTTACCTTGAGCATCTCCCACTTGTCCTGGGGCATCTGCGCCGCCATCTCTGCCAGTGTCGCGTCGGCAAAGACCACGAAAGGCGGCACCTGCTGCTCGTCGGCGATCTGCTTGCGCAAGGCCCGCAGTTCCTGGAACAATCCACCGTCGTAAGTAGGCTTCTTGGCGGCGGACCTCTTTTCGACGACCCGCGTGTCGCGCGGCCTGGCCAGCTCCAGCCGCTCCTCCCCCTTCAGCAGCGGGCGGGCCCGCTCGGTCAGCTTCAGCACGGAGAAGGCAGCTACATCCTGCTCCAAGTACCCCAGATGCACCAACTGGCGGATCAGGCCACTCCAGGCGTCGAGAGAAAGGTCCTTGCCGATGCCGAAGGTGGAGAGTTTGTCATGGCGCAGGTCCAGCATGCGCTGATTCTGGGAGCCGCGCAGCACGTCGATGACATGCATCATGCCGAAACGCTGCCCGACCCGGAACACACAGGAAAGCGCCTTACGCGCACTCTCCGTGGCGTCGAAGCGCTCCGGCGGGCTCTCGCAGATGTCGCAGTTGCCGCAGTCCTTTTCCAGGCGGTCGCCGAAATAGCCCAGCAGCACCCGGCGCCGGCAGGTCTGCGCCTCGGCAAACCCGGCCATGCAGTTGAGCTTGTGCAGCTCGATCCGGTTCTGCTCTGCGTTACCGCCCCCTTCTATCAGTCCCCGGGAAATCGCTATGTCGCCATAGCCAAAGAGGAGCAGCGCGTCAGCCGGGAGCCCGTCACGACCGGCGCGGCCGGTCTCCTGGTAATAGCTCTCGATGCTCTTCGGCATGTCGTAATGGACCACGAAGCGGACGTTGGATTTATCTATCCCCATGCCGAAGGCAACGGTCGCCACTACAACCTTCAGGTCGTCCTTCAAAAAAGCGTCCTGAACCCGGTGACGCTCCTTATCTGGAAGCCCCGCGTGGTACGCCGCGGCCTTGACGCCGGCGGCGATCAGCTTGTTGGCGACCTCCTCCACCCGCTTTCGGGAAAGGGCGTACACGATGCCGGCCTCATCCTTGCGGCTGGAGAGGAATCCGGTCAGCTGGTTGAAGGGTTTTTTCTTTTCCACGACGCTGTAACGGATGTTGGGACGGTCAAAGCCTGCCACGTAGCAGGTCGCGCCGGTGAGCCCCAGGCGGGAAAGGATGTCCCCCCTGGTCTGACTGTCGGCGGTCGCCGTCAGGGCAATCATGGGAACCTGGGGGAAAATCTCACGCAGTATTCCGAGCTGGGCGTATTCAGGACGGAAATCGTGTCCCCAGGCAGAAACGCAGTGTGCCTCGTCGATGGCGAAAAGGGAGATTGGGAGGGACTTGATGCGCTCCAGGAAGCCGTCGCTCAAGAGCCGCTCCGGGGCGACGTAAAGCAGCTTCAGGCTCCCGGCATGCAGTTCCGCCAGCACGCGGCGCGCCTCGGCCTCGGTCAGCGAAGAGTTGTAGCAACCTGCAGCCACGCCGTTCTCGCGCAGTGCATCGACCTGGTCCTTCATGAGGGAGATGAGCGGGGAGACCACCAGGGCCGTTCCGGGGAGGCAAAGTGCCGGTATCTGGAAACAGAGGGACTTCCCGCCGCCGGTCGGCATCAGCACGAAGGCGTCGCCGCCGGCGACCACCTGTTCCACGATCTCCTGCTGCGGCGGGCGGAAAGTCTTGAAACCGAAAACCTCGTTGAGGATCTTTATGGGGGACTCTGGCATGCGCTTCAGTTTCCTTTTGGATCTCTCATGACGCGTCAGCCGCCGTCAAGGGTGTTTCCAGCTTGCAATGCGCCTTAACTGAACTCTCCGCCCTCCGGGTGAGGGGAGTGGCTAAATCATTAATGGCCCTGTTATCCATCTAACCGGATACCGTGCGGCCTGCCGGCAGGATTCCGATGCCCCGCTCCCTGAGGAAGCCCCGCGTCAGCGGTGCTCCATTCTCCGGGTCCGAGAGGCCCGGCCTGAGGAGGTCCTCAAAGCTGTCCACATCGTACCAGGTGGGTAATAGGGCGGTTGAGAAACCGGCCTCCTGGGCCCTTGCCAGGCTCGTCGCAAGTACCTTTGGGCCGGACCAGGGAATGTCCCGGAAGAGGCAATCGGAGGTGCCGCCCAACGCAACCAGGTAATAGCCGCCGTCCTCTGCCGGGCCGAACACGGCGTCCTTACCGGACTCGGTGAGACGAAAAGCGTCCTCGATGAAACGAAGCGGCAGGTCGGGAGCATCCGTTCCGATCACGACGCGCGCCCCATAACCCAAGGCACTCAGCGCCGCAAAGGCGCCCTCGAGCCGCTCGCCCAGGTCACCCTCTTGCTGGGGAACCAAAAGCCCCTCCGGCGCCAGTTCCTGAAAAAGCCTCTCCTCACCTTCGTAGAAAATGACGAGGTCAACCGAAAGCGACCGCACCCGGGCGAGAGTGTCCAGAAACATACAGCGGTAGAAGTCGGCCCCCTCCTCAGGGGTCAGAGCCGGAGCGAGACGCGTTTTGACACGACCCGGTAGCGGCGCTTTGGCAAAAACTGCGAGCGCTCTTTTCATTAGAGATGAACACCTTAAAGTACGTAAATGAAGTGGCAAATACTAGCTTTGTCCACAGTTTTGCCGCTTATCAACAGAGTTATCCACAGAAAAGCCAGTCAAAGTGTTGACTGGGCGTTGCCCGGTTAGGATTTACTTCTCTCAATCGCGGCGTACGCCGAGTGTTTATGAATCGATTCGAAGTTCTCCGCTTCAACCGAAAACCAGGTGATGTTGTCCAGGGCAAGGAGCCGCACAGTCGCCTCGCGCACCATGTCTTCGACAAAACGCGGGTTCTCGTAGGCCCGTTCGGTGACGTACTTTTCGTCCTCGCGCTTCAAAAGGGAGTAGACCGGAGAGGATCCGCACTCCTCGATGATCTCGATCAGATCCTCGATCCAGATGAACTCGTTGTAGCGGACCTGGACCGTCATGATCGAGCGCTGATTGTGGGCGCCGTAGCTGGAGAGTTCGCGGCTGCAGGGGCAGAGCGAGGTGACCGGAACCTTGATGCCGAGCACGAAGTCAAAGGAGTCGGAAAGCGAGGCGCTGAAGGTGCAGGTGTACTCCATGAGGCTTTTGGCGCGCGAAACCGGCGCCTCCTTTTCAATGAAGTAGGGAAATTCCATCTCTAGGTGGGCGCTCGAGGCACCCAACTTCTCCTTCATCACGGCGAGGATGGTCTCCATCTTGTCGAGGGCGATCTCTTCCCGGTAGCTGTTCAGGATCTCCACGAAGCGGCTCATGTGGGTCCCCTTGAAGTGGTGCGGGAGGTCCACGTACATGTTGATGCGCGCCACCGTGCTCTGGAAGGAGCGGTTCTTGTCCATCACCACGATCGGGTAGGAGATATCCTTGACCCCGACCTTGCCGATCGGGATGTTCCGGGTGTCGCGGGTAAGCTGCACGTCGGAAAGCGGTGACCGGCCTGCTGCGGTTCGGTGCCGCGAGATGCTGGATGTGGTTACCTCTTGGTCTGCTTCTTTCGTCTTATCTTTCATCTTGCACCTTTAACCTTTGGCGGTGTAACGCTGACACCTTTTACTTGACGTAACGGACCGGGTCGGGCAATCCGGCCTCGGCGAACCCCTTCAGGCGCAGCCGGCAGGAGTCGCACAGCCCGCAGGCGGCGCCGTCCTCGGCTGGATCATAGCAGGAGTGGGTGAGAGCGTAGTCAACGCCAAGGGAGAGCCCCTTCTTGATGATCTCTGCCTTGGTGAGGCTGATGAGCGGGGTGTGTATCTTCATCCTGCGTCCTTCGACGCCCGCCTTGGTGGCGAGGTTCGCCATGGTCTCATAGGCTTGAATGAATTCGGGACGGCAGTCCGGGTAGCCCGAGTAGTCCAGCGCGTTCACCCCGATGAAGATGTCGAAGGAGCCCAGCACCTCGGCCCAGCCCAGCGCGAAAGAGAGGAATATGGTGTTACGGGCCGGTACGTAAGTGACCGGGATCTCGTTGTCCTCCACGCCACCTTTAGGAACGGCCAGGTCGGAGGTGAGCGCGCTCCCCCCCATTTTTCTCAGGTCGAACTCCACCAGCAGATGGTCCAGCGCGCCCATCGGCCGCGCGTTGCGCTTGGCAACCTCCAGTTCCTGCTGGTGCCGCTGACCGTAACTGAAGCTGATGGCATAGGGGTCGAACCCCTGTTCACGGGCAATCGCCAGGCAGGTGGTGGAATCCAGCCCGCCGCTGTACAGGATAACCGCTTTTTTCTGCATTTTTCACCTCGCTGTTTTCAATGAAAACCGGGAAACCCTCACCCGGCCTTCGGCCACCCTACCCCGGGGGGCGAGGGGCGGGACTCTCATCAACTTAAGAAACGCCCCCTCCCCTTCAAGGGGAGGGCTTGGCCGCCGTAGCCTTGGCGAAGGCGGGTCGGGGTGGGGATGGGGGAATCCAACTCGAGAAATCCCCATCCCCCTCCTGTCCTCCCCCTTGAAGGGGGAGGGACGTGGTAACGGGACGTGCCGCCAAAATCTTAACTTGATGGCAGTGGGGGGAATCACCAGCCCCGAAGAAAAAATAAGGCCGCGCCGATGAACCGGCGCGGCCTTGATGGCTACTCTACGAAGCTCTTCAGCTTCTTCGCCCGGCTCGGGTGGCGCAGCTTTCTGAGCGCCTTCGCCTCGATCTGCCGGATACGTTCACGGGTTACCTCGAAGTCCTGACCGACCTCTTCCAGGGTGTGGTCGCTCTTCTCGCCGATCCCGAAACGCATTCTGAGGACCTTCTCCTCGCGCGGCGTAAGGGTGGAGAGCACCCGGGAGGTCTGCTCGGAAAGGTTCGCCTTGATGACCGCCTCGAGGGGGGAAACCACCCCCTTGTCCTCGATGAAGTCGCCCAGATGGGAATCCTCCTCCTCGCCGATTGGGGTCTCCAATGAGATCGGTTCCTTGGCAATTTTCAGGACCTTTCTGACCTTGTCGAGCGGCAGCGCCATGCGCTCAGCGATCTCCTCAGGGGAGGGCTCGCGACCGATCTCCTGCACCAGCTGCCTGCTGGTCCGGATCAGCTTGTTGATGGTCTCTATCATGTGAACCGGGATCCTGATGGTGCGGGCCTGGTCCGCGATGGCGCGGGTGATAGCCTGACGGATCCACCAGGTGGCGTAGGTGGAGAACTTGTAGCCGCGCTGGTACTCGAACTTGTCGACCGCCTTCATGAGCCCGATGTTCCCTTCCTGGATCAGGTCGAGAAACTGCAGCCCGCGGTTGGTGTACTTCTTGGCGATGGAGACCACCAGACGGAGGTTCGCCTCCACCAGCTCGCTCTTCGCCAGCTTCGCCTTACGCTCGCCGTGATCAATGGCCTTCAGCGCGTTGGCGAGCTCGCTTGCCTTAAAGCCCGATTCCTGCTCGATCTTGCTCAGGTTCTTTTCAGCGGAGCGGTAGCGCTTCTCCAGATTGTGTGCCTCTTCCTGGCTCAGGCTGAGCTTGGCTTGGAAGTCGTCCTCCGAAGCGGAGGCGGGCAAAGCGCCGTAGGCTGCGAGATAGGAATCCTTCTCGGTGCCGGTCTCCTTCTGGAGGTCGCTGATTTCCAGCATCACCTGGTCGACCTTGCTGGAAAGCTCTTTCAGACGCTGGGCGATCTTTTCGATGTGCCGGTCTTTGAGGCGGAGCGATTTCAGCAGGTCCGCCATCTTAACCTTCAGATCGGCGTGCTCTTCCTGCAGGCGCTCGCGCTCTTTTACGGCGACCGCTTCCAGGGAGATCTGGATCTCTTCCATGCGACCGAAGTGTTCCTTGATTTCGTCAATGATGGCGAGGACCTTCGTGGCCTGGAGGTCCTCTTCACCCTCTTCAAGCACCTCTTCCTCGACGTCCTTGCTGATCTCAATGGCTCCGATCTGGGAGTTTCTCAGGCGTTCGCCCAGGGAGACAACTTCCTTCACGGTGATCGGGGTGTTCAGGATGACGCTTGCCACGTCGCGCTCGCCGACCTCGATCCGCTTGGCGATCTCCACTTCCCCCTCGCGGGTCAAAAGGGATACCGAGCCCATCTCGCGCAGGTACATGCGGACCGGGTCGGAGGTGCGGCCGAGGGTGCCGGGCTCGAACTCGACTTCCTCCTGCTCCCCCTCGTGCTCCTCGTCTTCTTCGAGGTCCATCTTGATCTTCGGGATCTTCACCTTTTGGGCGGAGTCCACGATCTCGATGTCCATATCGCCGAACATGCTCATCACGTCATCGATCTGGTCAGATGAGACGATATCGGGAGGAAGGAGGTCGTTCACCTCTTCGTAGGTGAGGAACCCCTTTTCCTTGCCGAGGTCGATGAGCTGCTTCACTTCGTCCATGCTTTTCTTTGCCATTTACCACACTCCGCGACAACTCTACCTGCTATGATAATTTCGATTTCTTATTACGCAACGTTTCCAGTTCCAGCAGGATTTCCCGATACCTGGGAGAATCCGGGTCAAGCTGCGCGAGTTCCCGCGCCAGGGCCTTGCCTCCCCCCTTCAGCGCCCCGCGCTCCATTGCCTGGCGGCACTGCTCGAACGCCTTGATGGCGTCCATGTCTTCCAGATGGGCGTCCTCCACGAACAGCGAGGAGAGCCGCGCCCGCTCTTCCAGTGACTCCAGTTGCTCCAGGATCGCCGGAAGGTCGACCCCATCTTCACCCGACTGTGCCAGGATCGCCTGAGCGACGCCCAGGTGCCCGGCACTGAACAGGCTGCCTGCGCCATGCTCGCGGACCTTGGCGACGACTTCGGGAAACTTCACCATGAGCGTCAGCAGGATTTCCTCCGTGCCGGCGCTCTCGCGCGTCGCAGGCTTGGGCCTGGGCTTCGGGGCCGGAGCAGCTCCTACTTTGTTACGCAGCATTCCCTGGTCGATGCCGACCGCCCGGCAGATCTCCTTCTCGTAAAGCCCGCGTTCCAGAGGATCGCTGATCTTCAAAAGCCGCGGGGCCACCTCGTTAACGAAGGCGACCTTCCCCTCCACCCCGCGGGTGTCGGTTGTGCGGATCAAGCCGCGGTAAAAAAACTCGAAGATCGGCTGCGCCGACTCCAGAAGCGGGGCGAACGCCGCAGCACCCTCACGCCTGATGAAGGTGTCCGGATCGTCGCCGGAGGGGACCTCAACGACACGCGCCGGAAACCCCTCCTCCAGGAAGAGTTCCATGGAGCGCACGGTCGCCTTGCGCCCGGCCTCGTCGCCGTCAAAAAGCATGTACACCTTTTCCGCATAGCGCCTGAGCAGTTTCAGGTGCGGCGGGGTGAGCGCCGTACCGCAGGTGGCGACCACATTGGTGTGCCCGGCACGGTAGAGTGCCAGGTGGTCGAAGTATCCCTCGACGATGATGGCGCTCCCCTGCTCGCGCATCCCCTTCTTGGCGAGGTCCAGACCGAAGAGCACTTCGCTCTTGTGGTAGATGGGCGACTCCGGAGAGTTGATGTACTTGGGAAGCGAATCGTCCATCACCCTGCCGCCAAAGCCAATGGCCCGGCCATGCAGGTCGGAGATGGTGAACAGGAGCCGGTTTCTGAAGGTGTCGTAGTAGCCGTCCCTTCCTTCCCGCTTCCTTAAAAGCCCGAGCTTTTCTGCATCTTCCGCCGCGATTCCCTTGCGGCTTAGATGCTTGGCCAAGTTGTCCCACCCCTCGGGAGCGAAACCCATCCGGTAGGTGGCAGAGGTTTGATCGTCCACACCGCGCCGCTGCAGGTAACTTCTCCCGGCGGCACCGACCTCGTCGCTCTCCAGCACGCGGCGGTAGAACTGGGCAGCGATCTCATTTATAGTATACAACTGTTCCTGCTCGTCCACCTTGCGCTTCTCGTCACGGGTGAGCGGTCGCTCCGGGATATCGACTCCGACCCGCTTGGCGAGAAACTTCACTGCTGTCGGAAAGTTCATCCCCTCCATGCGCATGACGAAGGTTACCACGTTGCCGCCTGCGCCACAGCCAAAGCAGTGGAAAATGCCGCGCGCCGGGTTCACATTGAAAGACGGGCTTTTTTCGCCATGGAACGGGCAGAGGCCCTGGTAGTTCGCCCCTGACTTCCTGAGGCTCATGTAGTCGGAGATGACCTCGAGGATGGGGGCCCTCTCGCGCACCTCCCTTACCTTCTCGTCCGGTATCATCGACACGTCTTATTTCCTTATTGCATCCTTGCTCACTTGGGAGCAGGTAATTCCCGGTGATGCGCCGCTTCCCAACCGGAGGCAATGCTGCCGCCGGTCGCCGCGAACGACTGCGCGGTCTTCGAGCCCGAAATGGCCCGCTTCACCTTTTCAGGGATCGGCCTGGTGGTCCCGAGATAAAGAATCATGCAAAGGACGAAGCCACCTTCGAGAAAGCCGAAAACGATTCCGCCGATCCGGTTGACCCCTCCCAAAAGCATGATCTTAAAGATGACGGTGAGCAGATGGCCCAGGAAATAAAAGAGGACGCCAAGCAGCATGAAGATGAGCAGAAACGCGAGCGGCTGTGCTATCTGCGGCGGGAGGTTAATAAAAACCCGAATCCCCTGACTGAGAAAGGGATAGTACCTGAAGGCGGCCCAGCCACCTGTCACCAACCCAAGCAGAGAACACGCTTCCCGCACCAGCCCTTTAGAGAAACCTTTTACGACAAAAAAAACCAGAACGGCCCAGATAAGGATATCGAAAAGGATCATTCACGCACCTGGAAACAAGCCACAAAGTAAAAGAAGGGGCAATCGCTAGATTCGCCCCCACTCATTAAACCAAAAGCCCGCAACCACCCCCGGGAGGTCGTCCCGGAGGCGATATCTACGCGAGCTTCTCCTTTACAACTTCGCTCACCATCTTGCCATCTGCGCGGCCGGAAACGGACGGTTGCAAGACTTTCATCACCTTGCCCATATCCTTTCCGCTGGTAGCGGAAGTTTCCGCGATAGCCAGGTCCACGAGGGACTCGACTTCCTGCCGTGTCAGCTGCTGGGGGAGGAAACCCAGGAGGTGCGCAAGCTCCGCCTCCTCTTTATCCACGAGCTCTTGCCTGCCTGCTTCCTTAAAGAGCCTAATGGATTCCCGGCGCTGCTTGCAGAGGGTGACGATGGTCTCGGTGATCTCCGCATCGTTCAGTTCGCGTCTGAGTTCGATGTCCCGGTTTTTCACCAAGGAGATGACCGAGCGGATCGTGGAGAGCCGCAGTGTCTCACGGCTCTTCATGGCTTCTTTCATTTCCGCTGTTAATCTCTCCCGCAGTTGCATACAGCCCTCTTTCTAGTCGACCATCTTACGCTGTTTCTTCAGGGCACGCTTGCGCGCCGCAATCGCCTTTTTCTTCTTCTTGATACTCGGCTTTTCGTAGTGCTCTCTCTTACG
>JGI24143J45723_1000462_pt1 | contig 20965 bp, 21 predicted proteins | sample BarGraIncu00432A_FD_45723 | JGI IMG/M metagenome (IMG submission 45723) | reverse complement strand
GATCGTGAAAAAGGAGCCACCTTCTATTTCACACTGTAGTGCTGAGCGCTTGACTGCCAGCAAACCGGCCAGGGCCGGGAGCCCCGAAGGATGCGTCCCGACCCTGACCAATGATCGCCACCATCAATTGCCTTTTACGGCCTCACCGGTTTTGTGAGCCGCGTCTTTTGCTGCGGCACCGGTCGCTTTGCCTGCTTTTTTAACGGCTTTGCCTGTGGCCTGGGCGGATTTCTTGACTACCTTGCCGGTCGCCTTGCCGATTTTTTTGGCGCCCTGCCCCACTTCCTTCCCGCCTTCCTTCACCCCTTGCCCGACCTCTTTGCCTCCCTCTTTAAAACTGTCGTCGGCACAGGCAAACGAGCCCACCAGCAGCAGCATCAGTAACAGCATGGTCGTTCTGGAAAACATAGCACTACCTCCTTTTGTTTGAGTGGTAAATTGAAGTTCCTGGTGAGTAACTCCAGGCCACGTTATTCGGGTACCTATTGTCGCACCCTTTACACTTTACTCCCTGCCGCTCTAGCGCACTTCCCTCTGCAGGGAAATCTGGTTCAGATGCTCACGCCTTTTATCGGCCATGTATTGGGATTTATCCATCTCCTTCAGTTGCCGTGGATAGCGTCCGGTAAGATCATACCAGCGATTGAGCCGTTGTTCAAAGCGCTGCCCCTCCGGGAATTTGAGAGCGTCCATGTAGCTTTGGAGCGCAAGATAGTAGCGCACCGTATTACGCTCAACAGCCCCCCTCACTCCCCCGATCAGCACAGGCGCACCATTCGCACCAGGGGAACTGCTAAAGCCCAGCTTATCGCGCGCGATGGTGGCAAAATAGGTCTTGATCGCCAGGTTAGCCAAGGCTCCGTGCCGGTAGGCATAGCTGAAATGTAGGAAGGTGCGACCTTGATCAAGCGGCACGGCCTCCAGCCTGATACGGTGATCTTTGGTGCCCAAAGGGCCTTCCTGGGCGGAGAGCGCGAGATTGAGGTAGTCCGGTTGTTGGGCGACAAGGCGAAAGTTCAACTTGAGCGGGTAGGCATCCGCGGGCGCCTGGTAATACTTGCGGCCGCTGTAAATGGTCAAAAGTGAGCGGTCGGCCGTTTTTCGCGAGGTGCAAGCCTTGATATTGATGTGCAGCGCCGTGATGTCGCACCAATTGGCGGGCGACTGCAGGGCATCCCTGACAACGTCAAAGGGGTAGTTGAAAACCCCGTACATATCCACCTGCTGGGAACCGCCGGACTCGAAGGACTCCAGATATATCGGGGCGCCGAACTGGTTCTTTTGCAGTTTAGCAGTAAGAGTCGGATATTTGGCGAGCAGCGCCTTGCCGCTTCCCGAGTCCTCGGCATCTGCTAACTCGATAAAGAGAACGCTCAGTGCGACCAAGACAAAACTGGCACAGCAAACAATGAATCTCCTGCAAGTCATATGCTACCTTCAGTGCCACCGGAGTGGCCGTTTCTGCTTAAGGCAGGGTGTGCTGCAGTTACTTTAATCATAATACTCCTTCGCAAGCCTACATTCTATCGGTATCTATCCGCGCCGGACTTGCTGTTACGCCGTCCTTTTATCTCGCAGACTCAGTTCAGACTGGCGTGAGAGCCAGCGCTACACCTGAAAGTATACCTTATAACTGGCGGAGAAGTTCCGGGGGGAGTGCGGACGTCAGGATTGAGGGCAGACTGGAGCATCAGGAGGAAGGTGCAGAGAGCGCTAAGCGCTCTCCGGGAACAGATTACGCACGGACTACAGTTCGGATTTATTCGCGTTGTCAATAAAGGTTTCCTCAGGGACGGTAACCTCATTCCAGATGGTAATCAGGATGGCAAAGAGAACAGGACCCAGGATAAGCCCGAGGAGTCCCAAGGTGAACACGCCGCAGATGGCGCCCAAAACAATCGCCAGGGCGGAGATGTCACTGGTCGCCCCAATGGCCAGCGGCCGGATCGCGTTGTCGGCAAGCCCCACGAAAACGACGCACCAAAGCGCCAGCAGACCCGCCTTGACCAAGGCGCCGTTCAGGGCTATCAGGGCCGCCAGCGGAACCCAGACCACGCCGGTTCCGACCACGGGAACCAGTGCGGCCACGGCCGTCAACGCGCCACAGAAGATCGGCGCGGGTACCCCTGCGACATAATAGCCAAGCCCGGCGGTTACCCCCTGGGCGCAGCAGGTAAAGATGGTGCCCAGGGTCACGGAAGTCGTTATGGAGGCGATCTCGGAAACATAACGCTTAGCCATTTGCCGGTTGGAGGCGAAGCGGGCAATGGCTGCAGTGACCGTTCTCTGGCCGTCACGGTAGATAAAAAAGAGGATGAAAAGTGCTACTGCAAGAGTGAAAAAGAGGTCAGCCAGGTTTTTCGCTGCATTGGTTGCCGCCTGGAGCAGGAATCCTGAGGACGTTGCGGCCAGTTTGCCGCCGAGGCCAGCCAAGTCTATTCCGAATTTTCCGGTCAGCGCCGTTATCCGGTCCACGAGGGGCAGATGGCTGAGAGTGTTTGCCCCGGTCCGGGTAAAGGCCTGAACCAGCTGTTCCACCTGTTTATACCAGTCAGAAGCGTTGACGACGACGGTAGCGACAAATGCAGCCAGCGGCAATATGAAGCAGACGGTTACCGCCAGCACCATGAGTCCGGCGGCCCGTCCCGGGTGACCGGGAAAGCGCTTCACCAGGCGCTCCTGGTGCGGCATGGTAGCGATGCCGATGATGAGCGCCCAGGCGAATGGCTCGGCAACTGGTGCCGCCAAAAGTGCTAAGAGGCCCACGGCCAGTAAGGAAACCAGTGCTGCCAAAACACTCAGGTATATTTTTTTATCCATTGATCTGCACCTTTAAGAGGTCGGAGTCGGAAGCGCTCCGCCCGACGTCGGACCACGACAGCTCGTCGTATGTAGAAACGCAGTGCATGCGTTTCCACTTGATGCGTTCGTAGTTAACGGGGATGAACCAGCTCATCGCATGCATCTTCAAAATCGCATGATGACAATTATAGCCCTAAAATGCGGCAGCGCAGAGACGCATGCAATGCGTCTCTACCTGATGGCATTCATAGTTGACATAGATTCATCGCATGAGTCTCCATTGCCTGATGGCACTAGCACCCCTACAGTCTGCCAGCTAGGGACGCAGGTACTGCGCGCCTAGCTGGCAGGAAGATTAACAATTTAGCTCGTTTGGCTGCTCGCCCCGGGTTAAGCTACCGATCAGCGCGGCGGCGTTTCCAGCTTGCGGTTGTCAGACGGAGAGGTTACCGGCGGCGCTACCGGCGGCTGCACCGATTGTTCCATCTGGAAAGGGACGTGTCCGCGTTCGTCGCTCAGCTTGGGGGCTTCCTCAATCACCTGCCAGTTTTTCCCAATCGGCATGCTGAGAGGCTTGGGCTGAACCATCGGACCGGGTGCCGGCTTCTTGGCCTCGAAGGAGGAACACCCGCAGACTAGCAAAAGCCCCAGGGAAAAAATGAGTGGTTGAGCGGATTTCAGTACTTTCATAGCAAAACTCCTTGCAGTGGTGGAAATGCTGCGAAGAAAGCCGCGCACCGGGCAGTCGACCTAGTAATCGGCGTAACGGCATCCCTCCACCGGCATCCTACACTCAAAGCATACCAAGGAGAAAGAGTTATTAACAGTACTGTTATAACAATTGTGCACTAAAACTATTCTGGCAACCCAAGCTAGCGTTGACAAGGTCGCTGAATTGACATGGCTGAAGAGCATCCTATAATTTCAATTTGGAGATCGGCTGCCTTCATTGTAGAACAGGAAGGGAAATCTATGGCTCTGCGCCAGCTACTTTTGCTAGTTCTTTTTTTCATCCTTTTTGCCTGGTCTGAAGCAGATGCCGCAGGTGTAGAAGAGAAACTCTTTTTTCCTGCTGCCTCAACCGAGTATAGCTTTCTTGCCGGATACGGCATCACCCATAAAGGTTTCGGGGCGACCCGAACCCAGGTTCAGACGGTTGATTTCATCGGCAGGTTCGGCTATTTCCTGAGTGATCAGATGGGGCATGGCTGGTACCGGGGGCAGTTCGAGCACATCGTGGAACTCCCGCTGCACCTGGTGGTCGATCCCGAAACCCGCATCATGACCGGAGCCAACCTGCTGGCAAACTGGAAGTTCACCGGACTGGCGCAGGACCGCCTTTTCCCCTACGCATTTGCCGGCGGCGGGGTGCTCTTCGTCGACCTCGGCCTTCCTACCATGGGAAGCAGGCTTGATTTCAGCTACGGCGGCGGCACCGGGCTTCAGTACCTCTGGCACAAGGACCTGGCCTTTTCGGGAGAATACCGCTACCATCACATCTCCAACGCCGCCACCGCCGAACCCAATGAACCGCTCAACTCCAGTAAGTTTCTGTTCGGGATTTCTCTTTTCCGCTGAAATGGCAGTTTTTCACCGCCATTCCCAACCTTCTCTTGCCACATTCATTCACCCGGATACCCTCCCCGGCCCCAGCCGCTTTTTCCGAAAAAGGTCATAAAGGCAGGAAGGGAGGCGAGCGCCAGCAGGGCGGTCGCTCCGACGCCGTAGTTGGTGGCGGAACCGATGGAGGCCAGTGCGCCATAGTCGGAAAAGGCCAGCGACCCGAAACCGGCAATGGTCGTGAGGGCGGAAAGCAGCACGGCGCGCCCTGCCTGGACGAACTGCCTGCGCCTGGCATCCTCGTTTCCCGCACTTACCCGGTGCGCCAGATGCAGGCCATAATCGCTCCCCATGCCGAGGATGGTGACGAGCACCATGGCATTCATGAAGTTGATGCGCATCCCGGTCAGTGCCATCAGACCGAGCATGGCGACCACTCCGCCGAGAACGGGATAGAGCGAGCAGACCAGGCCGGCCAGGGTCTTGAAATGCACCAGCAGCAAAAAGAGCACGACGACCCCGCCCAGCAGGAATCCCCAGGCAAAACTCTTTTGTACCGATTCCGCCAACTGCGCACTGACCAGATCCTCGCTGGTTGCCCGCGCCGTCGGATCAACCTTTGCCAAGTCGCGCAGGAAGAGTTGCTGGTTAAATTCCCTCCCCCGGTAGTTCAGATAAAAGAGCAGGTGATAACGCCCCCCTCCCCCCATGAGATGCCGTTCGACCACCCCGCGCAGAGGCGAGGCGGCAAGCCTAGCCACGGCCTCAGCATAAGGAACCGGACGGGCATGTTTCAGTGATTCCAGCCCTTCGATTGCCGGCTGGAAAAGATCGGGGGCAAATCCGTTGCGCTCCAGTTCCCGGCGCAGTTCGACTCCCGGCTTTCCCTGGCCGAGGCTGGAGGCGAGCGCCCGCAAGATCTCCTGCTGCTCCGCCTGGTGGTTAATAACCTGTCCCAAGGAGGAAAAAGCTATCAGTTCACCCTTTTGGCGATAGGTCTCCAGTAACTCCCCCACCCGACTGCCGCGTGCCAGGACTGCGTCGAGGCTGGCATCCTCCACGGCCACGAGCATCTGCCTGGGTGAGAGGCTCAGATGCCGGACAATTTTTTCCTGTGTGAGAAACGCTTCGGAACGCTTAGGCTGGAGGTTCTTCAAATCCCCCTCGAATCGGATCAGGGAGCAGGCGCCGGCTAGAGTCGCGAGCAGGAGCAGGAAAAGAAGCGCTGTGGCGCGCGGACTGCGCCGGCTGAGGTTCCAGAGCCTCGCCAGGCCGAAGGCGGGAAGCGGCCGCCAGGCTACAGCCGGCGAACGTCGTTCGCTGAAGATCAGCAGCGGCGGCAGGAAGAAGAAGGTCGCGTACATGGAGAAGATGACGCCGAGCCCAACCAGTAGGCCCAACTCGAAAAGGGCCCGGACGTCGGAAATCATCAGGGCAAGAAAGGGGATGGCCGTGGTCAGGGATGCGGTAAAAACACCGTGACCGGTGTCGACGACAGCCAGTGCCAGCGCCTCAGCAACATCGTGGCCGGCCGAGCGTTCGGAATAGTAGCGGTCGTAGATATGAATGGAATAATCGGTACCCAGACCGATAATAAGGGCCATGAAGGCGAAGGAAATAATATGAATGGAAGGGAGCAGGAAGCCAGCAACGCCGAGCGCCAGGGTCACGCCGAAAAGGAGGATAAGCGGAATCAGCAACGTAGGAAGCACCCTGCGATAGGTGAAATAGAAGAGCCCCAGCACGACGAAAAGTGACGAGACGATGCAGGCGAGCATGTCCCCTTTCATGGTCGCTTCGTCTATGACTGCCGACAGATGAGCCCCGGTGCAGGATATCTTGACGGTAAAGCCGCGGCGGGCCTCGTTGATCCCCACTGCGAGCTTTCGGGCAAAATCCATGTCCTGGACCGGGCGGGAAGTTTGGGCGATGATGATCAGCACCCGGCCATCGCGCGACAAAAAATAGGGGGAATTGGGATCGAGATCGAGGGCCTGGCTCCCCTTTTTCAGGCGGGGGAGGATCAGCTCCCGCAGGTAGAGCGGATCGCAGGCAACGATATCGCGTAGCGCCATCCCGGCCTGACTCGCCAGTTCGGTCCGGGCGCGCTGCAGGGAAAGGTCCATCTGGCGGGGTTGCAGCCGCGCGGCATAGTCCGGCACCTTTTCCGGCGCCAGGAAAAGCTGGGGACGCGTCACCGCATAGCCGATGAAATCGGCAAAGGCTGCGGCCTCGGAGGGGTCGAAGATCCGGTAGGCCACCTTGGTGAAGGCGGGAGCCCCCTCGACACGGAGCGCCTTAAGCTGGGCGGCGAACAGCTCGCCCTCCCGCAGCAGAGGCTCCGGCTCCCCCTCCAGCAGGAAGTAGGCCTCCTGGGCGTTGCCGGTCCAGTCCAGGGTGTCGAGAAAGAGGCGCAGCGCGCCGTGGCGCGAGGGAAAGAGTTTGAACACATCCGATTCGAAACGGGTGTTGAGGATGGAGAGCCCGGCCAGAAGCAGACAGATGAGGGAGACCAGCAGCACCGCAAGCGGCCGCGTCGAGGTGATCCTGTTGATCCATCTTAGATGGGCGGCGACGGCCGTCCCGAGGGCAGAGATCAGCCTGGCCGACGGGTGGCTGACCATGGCAGACTCAAAATCCTTTGAAATCGGAAAGGGGTAGCACGGTGATCCCTTCCAGGGTTGGGGTAAGTGCCGAATTCTCAACCGCGGTGTTGATCTCAGGCTCGTCGAAGACAATCCGGACGCTGTCTTTGAGGTTGTTTTTTATTTCCAGAGATTCCGGGAAGGGCACACCGTTGACGTTATGGTATATGGCATAGTCGACCTCATCGCCCTCCGGAGAGATCTTGCGCCGGACCATGCCGAATTTGTCGAAAAAGATCCGGTCTCCCGAGGGGGTAACCATTTCCCCGCTGGTATTCGACGCCTCGCGCTGAGGCGTCCGCGCCACCACCCACTTCAGCAGACCGAAGGTTTTGAGCCCTCCCCGCTCGGGCAGGTCCGCTATCCTCCCGACGTAGGCGGTCTGCCGCGAGGGGATCAGGCAGGTCAGCCGCTCGCCGTCGCTGAACACCTCGAGGACGGTCAGGCCGAAGGGGGAGAGGACCGCCATGTGGAAGCGGTCCGGATACTTGAAGATCAGGTAGCCCCGTCCGCCGCTGCCGTGTTCTCCGCTTTTCATCGTGATGGCAATGGACGACTGGAGGGTCTCCACCTCCCGGCCGGGTACGATGCCGGTGAGCGGTTTTTGCACGGTGGCGCAACCGGTGACGCAGATAAGCAAGAGCAGCAAGGCGATTTTGGGAAGTATGGTTAGGCATTTAAACTGCACGTCGAGGACCTCTTTTAGTTTAGTATTCGAACCAGCTACAGGTTTAGTTTTGCGTTCGGACCAGTTACTGTTAATACCTCAGACACCCCACTCATTCAAGTGTTGATTGCAGATCGTTGCTTCACCGCTGCAGCCGGTTTTCCCTTTCAAAGTTTGAAACCAGCTCATTCAACCCTGAAATCCTTTTCCAGCAAGCCGACGTTGCGCCGCATCTTGCTGAAGCTGAGCGTCGTTTTGTCGTGGTTGCGCTCTGCAATGACAATGCGACTGACTGTTCCGTCTTGGTCGAAGTTGAGTGTCAGTTGCTGTACCCCCCCTTTGCCCTGGGGGAAAATCTGCAGGGTCCAAAGCCTCCCCCGGCGCTCGGCTTTCACATTCATCCCTTCCGGCAGCGAAAGCAGCGGCTTGGCAAGATAATCGAGCCACTTTGCCAGGCTTTCCTCTTGCGGCAGCACGACCCGGTCGGTGACTCCCTGCTCCACCAGCCGCATGACCATCACGTTATCCTTGAGAAGGAGCCGGCTCGCGTGGGGCGGATAGAGTTCCATGAAGAAGGTGCCAGGCTTTTTGAAACGGACCAGCCCCTTGGAAACCAGGGTCTGCTTCATCAGGGCGAGCCGCTTTTCCTGCGTAATTTCCGCGGTAAAGTCGTTGCTTTCAGCAAAGCCGCGGCGCAGGGTCTCCATCGCTTCCAGCTCCAGCCGCCCGGAGGCGTGGGAGGTCGCGGCGAGCAGAAATAATAACAGCAACATGAGGATAGTTGTCTTCACGAAATCCCCTTCAATCTGCAGCGGGCCTTGGGATTCATTATCCTCCCAGACCAATGGTAAGTGTCGCGCGGGCTACCATCTGCCCTCCCTCCCGCACCTCTCCCTCAATCAGGACGAGCAGACCGAATTTTTTGACGACCCGCGAGCAAATTGAGAATAGCTTACCGGGGCTGACCGACTCGGGAAGCTCCACCTGCCGCAGGGCAGCCAGGACACCCCCCTCCCCTTGCCGCTGCCCCGCGGCGACGCCTCCCAGTTGCGCCATGGATTCCACCAGCAAAAGGGGCGGGAAATAACCGCAACCAACGGGCACGGTAAATTCACCGGTGGCGCCGACTCCCGATTCGCGGGAGAGCACCCGGTCAATAAAGAGAAAGGGCGCGCGATGAGGAAGATAGGCGCAGGGGTCAGGGCTGAACAGGGTCGCCTCCATACCAGTCAATGGCGTACCAGGGTCCTTCGGGTGAAGCGGCCAGGTACAGGCCCCGGTCGCCTTTGGCAAGCCTCAGCACGAGGGAAGTCATGGCGAGCCCCCCCATGGCAAGCGAGCGCCCGAGGATGCGACCCGTGTCGAGCCGGGGGGCGATCGGCAGATGGTCCAGCAGTTCCCTTTCCAGGGGAGCGGTACCCGACAGGGCCACCAGGTCGGCTTCGAACGGTTCCGGCAACAGCCGGTTGATCCCTTCTTGGTTGGCACCGGGTGCCAGCCTGCCGATGGTCCTCACCCCGCCCACACCTGCCAGGATTCTGGCCCCGCGCTGACGGGCGTGATCGCCCCGTTCCAGCACCAAGATGCCCGCCCCCTCACCAAACCCGGAGCCGAAACTGCGCAACTGACCCAGGGCAGAGAACCCCTTCAGCATGAGCGGCGTGACCTCATCCACCCCGCCGGTCAGGATGATGTCGGCCCGATCCTCCTCGAGAAAACGCAGCGCCATGAGGAAGGCGGACTCAGCGGAACAAAAACGCTGGATCGTGGTGAGGTTGGGACCCTTCAGTTTGTGCTCGATGGACGCGTTACTTGCCGAAGCGTTCGGCACGATGTTGGGGAAAAGCATCGGCACCATCCCTTCGGCGCCGGCCGTGAAGAAGCCGCGCAGGAATTCTTCGGCATTGCTGATGCCGCCGAAACCGCAGCCCATGACGATGCCGGCCCGGGCGGGATCGAAGGAACCTGGGACGATGCCCGCGTCCTTGAGCGCCATACCGGCAGCGACCACGGCAAAAAGGCTGCAGCGGTCGAATTTGCGGGCCTTCAAGGGTGGCATGAAGTCGGCTGCCCGAAAGCCGTCAGCTTTCCCCCAGAAGTGGGGACCTCCCGTGAGGACCCCCTCGGGGACCCGGGTGAGCAGGCTGGTCCCGCATTCCAGGGCCTCCCGTAGCGGGTCGATCCCTACTCCGGCAGTTGAGATGGCGGCGAGACCGGTGATGACCGTGTCGTGGTAGGCTGAGTTCATGACGACTCTCTTCCTGATTCAATGACCAGGGTGGTTATGTTCCCGCCAAAGGCGAAGGAGTTGGAGAGGGCCAGCCTGGCCGCACTCGGCCGCGCCCCCGAGTGGCAATAGTCGAGATCGCACTCGGAGTCCGCCCCTCTGAAATTGAGGGTCTGCGGGATGATTCCCTCATTGAGGGAGACCACGGTCGCCATCGCCTCTATGCAGCCGGCCGCCCCCAGGCAATGCCCGGTCAGGCCCTTGGTGGAAACCAGCGGCACCAGGGGAGCCCGCTCGCCAAAGACCAGCTTCATCGCCCGTGACTCCACGGCATCGTTGAGCGGGGTGCCGGTACCGTGGGCATTGACCCAGCCGACCTCTGTGGGCGAAACCCCGGCATAGCGCAGGGCGTCACCCATCACACGTGCCGCATCGGCTCCGCTGGGATCCGGGGCGGTCATGTGATAAGCCTCGCCCGCCACGGCGTACCCCAGCAGGTACCCGTAGATGGGGGCTCCGCGCCTTTGTGCCTCGGCTTCCTCCTCCAGCACCAGGAAAGCCGCCCCCTCGCCGAGAGAAATGCCCTGCCGCCCCAGACTAAACGGGGAGCAGGGCGACGGATCGACGACTTTCAGGGAGTTGAAACCGGCAAAGGTCAGCAGGGAAAGGCAGTCCGAACCGCCGCAAAGCGCCGCCTTCACCCTTCCCGTCGCGACCAGGTCAGCGCCCCAGCCGATGGAACTCGCCGAGGAGGAGCAGGCGGTCGTGATGCTCACCTGATAGCCGCACAGATTGTAGCTTTCTGCGATACAGGTCGCCGTGCGGTCCGGCAGCAATCCGCGCAGCAGCGAAGGGTTCCCCCTTTGGCCCATCAGGCTGACGCGCAACCACTCCTCCGCCTGGAGCATGCCGGAAGCGCCGGCTCCCAGGGAAATCCCGATGTCGTAGGGTGAATAATGCTTCGATACTCCGCTGTCGCGCAGAGCCTCGCCGGCTGCGATGACGCCGAATTGGTCCACTCTGGACATTTTCCCGGCCCTTCTGTCGCTGAAATAATCGCGCGGGTGGTAGTTGTGCAACTGGGCGCCGATTCCGGAGGGAAAGGGCGCGACGTCAAAGAGGTCGATGGGACCGATGGCGCTACGGCCGGCCAGCAGCGACTCCTTGAAGGAGGGAACGTCACGGCCGGCCGCGGAGAAGATGCCCAGGCCGGTTATCGCTATCCTGTTTCGCTTCATTGCCTTCATAGTTCCTCCTGTCGCACCTGAAACGGGCTGATATTCTGGCAATTGGATCATTCAAGGTCAGCGATTGATGCTGGGATCAAGATGATAGAGAGGAGGCTTCCGGGCCTTTTCCCTCTCTAGTCTTCCCGGCAACTTTCAAAGCATGCCGCCGTCGACCACCAGGCACTGACCGGTGATATAGGAGGCACGCTCGGAGGCGAGAAACGCCACTACCTCTGCTACCTCCTCGGCACGCCCAATGCGGCCCAGGGAAGCGCTCTGGACGATCTTTGCCATCATGTCAGGCTTCATGGAAGCGCTCATCTCGGTCTCGATCAGCCCGGGTGCCACGGCATTGACCCTGATCCCCATCGGTCCGACCTCGCGTGCCAGGGACCGGGTAAAGCTGAGCGCGGCACCTTTGCTGGCAGCGTAATTGGTCTGCCCGGCGGTCCCGGTGAGTGCGGAAACCGAGGAGAGGTTGACGATAACCCCAGTGCGCTTGGCTATCATCTTGCGCACCCCCCACTTGCAGCAGTGAAAAAGAGGATTGATATTACCCCGCACGACGGCATCCCAGTCGTCGTCAGACATCATGGGAAGATAACAGTCGCGCAGTATCCCGGCGTTATTGACCAGAATGTCGATCCGGCCCGAGGCTTGATTGGCCGCCTCCATGAGGGCACGCGCTCCTCCGGAAGTCGCAACGTCGGCCTTCAGCGTGCTGATGGAACCGGGAAGCCCGGCAGCCATCCCGGTTAGCTCGACGGCTGCCGCATCATTGCAAAGGTACGCCGCGCTGACCCGCGCCCCCAGCCTTGCGAAATGTAGGGAAATGGCCCGACCGATCCCCCTGGTTCCACCGGTGACCACGACAACCTTGTCATTAAATTCCATGGTATCCCCGTTACAACGGTGCATTGAAAGAACATATTAAAGTTCCGATTCAAGGTTTCACTGCTGTCGTTCTAACTGTGGCACTTTCAAGCTATTGGCACTCCCGCCAGCATTTCCTCTCCCGGACATCTCAGTTGCATGTCCCTCACATCGGCCTGACCCGGCTCCTTCCCAGTCGCTTCAGCTGTTTCCAGGACGGGCCGCGCACCGGAAAATGTCGCAGCGCTTCAAGCATGGCGTCGCTCATGTTGATTTCCATCCCCGGCGCCACCCAGTTCCTGCGCGCCAGCGCCCGCTGCGCCACCATGTCGCACATGGTCTCCCGGATAGCCGGCGCCAGGTAGAAAACCGGTTCCAGCAGGCTGGTTTCCAGGGTGATGACGCCTTCTGTAAGAGCCTGGTTATAGAGCGCCGTACCGGGGAAGATGCGGATGCCGGTCATGGCGATGACCGCGCTCGGAGAAAGCTCATCCATGAGGGCGAAACTCTCGTCTATGGTCTGCTCGCTCTCGCCCGGGCCGCCAAAGAGCATGTAATGGGCAAAGTCGAGGCCCAGGTCCCGGCAAAGCAGCGAGGCGCTGCGTATCTCAGCCACCCCGAAGGATTTCCCCAGGTTGGCCAGCATCCGGGGAGACCCGGATTCCGACCCGAACTCGACGGCGTCGCAGCCGGCGGCAGCCATCGCCCGGAACAGCGAAACGCTGGAAAATCCGGGGTTGATGAAGGCAGACCAGTTTATTTTCACCCCCGAGCGCACCAGCGCAAGGCAGAGTTCCTCGGCAAATTCCGGTGGATAATTAAAGATATCATCGACGAAATAGAGATAATTGGCGCCGTGGTCGTCAACCAGCGCCCGTATTTCGGCAATGATCTCGACGATAGGACGCAGGCGCAGCCCTCTTCCTTCCAAAATCGGGTAAATGCAATAGATGCAGTTAAAAGGACAGCCGCGCTTGGTCTGCAAGTTGGCCATCCCCCCCTTGAGATGGTAACGCTCAACCGGGAAGAGGGTACGGTCAGCCCGACCGATCTGCTGCACCAGGGAGGCTGGCAGAAAATCGGTCATCCCCCGGGCCAGCACCCCCGGCAGGGTATCGACCGGCAGCCCCTGTTCGATGAGGGCGAGCAGTTGCGGTAAAATCTCCTCGCCCTCGCCGACCACCCCGAAATCGGCGTCCAGGTAGGCGAGCAGCTGCACCGGCATGAGCGAAAACCCGGACCCTCCGACTACCACCGTCGCCCTGCCCCGGCAGCGGTCAACGACCGACCGGACCCCGGAAAGGTAGGACTTGGAGCCCGGAAAGGTAACGTTGTCGATATTTCTCAGGGAGATAACGACGGCGCCGGGCAAAAAGCCATCCAAGGCCTCTTCCAGCGCGACCAGAGGATCCCCGGCAAAGAGAAGATCGAGCACCCGCAACCGGTGTCCACGACTTTCCAGGGGGCCGGCAAGATAGGAGAGGCCCAGGGGAAACACCGGATAAGGGTTGGGCTCCCGGTTGACCGAAACCATCAGGATGTCCATCACACCCCCAGGAAACCAAGGAGGGCATCGAGTCTCTGGGCAATCGGGTAGGGAAGCGCGTACTGCAGCACCCCATTCGCGTCAGTCAGGACATGAACGGTGCGGCCGCGCGCTGACAACGTGCCATCCTCGCCGAAGATTTGGCAGCTAAACTCCAGGGTTGCACTCTGATTGCGGGCAAGTGAGGTGCGCACCTTCAGCTCTTCACCGAAGCGGGCCGGTTTCAGAAAGGTAAGTTCCAGCGCCACCACCGGAGCCCGGTAGCCGGCGTCCGCTATTTGAGCCGCATCGACTCCGAAACGCCCGGCCAGTTCGTTGCGCGCGTCTTCCATCCAGGCAACGTAGTGCCCGTGCCAGGCAACCTGGTACGAGTCGACTTCGTTAAAGCGGACGCGGATGCTTGTTTCATGATAGTTGCTGGTCATGGTTGCCTCGCAAACAGATTCTCCCCATCCCCACCCCGACCCTCCCCTTGAAGGGGAGGGAGCGTTCCTGCATGTGGTTAAATAACTGTAAAGAGGTACGAATTAGCGACGGCAGGCCTGCAGACTTACCGTCTTACCTGACTACCTGATTACCAGGTTACCGAGGTCGCTGTCGATCCAACGGTTGAATTTCCGCAGCGATTCGCCCACTCCCACCTCGAAGAATCGCGCGACGCCAGCCCCGCGCAGGGCTCGATAGCTCCTCTCCCAGTACACCGGAAGCTGCAACTGTCGCAGCAGAAACCAGGGGATATCGGCCGCACCAAGGTAGTCCTGGTTCAAATGGTTCATAAGGGGAAGCGCCGGCTCTGCATAGCGGTAGTCGGCGAAAATAGCCTTCAACTCCTCCTCCAACTCCGCTACCAGCGGGGTGTGGAGCGGAGCGTCGCAGTCAAAGCTGCGCGCCGAAAAAGCGCCCATGGCAAGGGCCTCGGCCATGGCCTGGTCCATCTCCCTCCGCCCGCCCGAAAGTAAAAAATGGCGCGAGGTGTTGTGGTTCGCCAGGTAAACCTGGTTATTGTCGGCCACTGCCTGAAGGGGTTCCAGCTTGAGGCCGGTTACGCAGCCAAGGGCGTAGCTTTGCTTCTTTCCCATCTGGGCGACGCAAGAGCCAACCCGCCAGGTAAGCTCGATGGCCTGTGCCTCGGGAAGCGAACCGCAGCCGACCAGGGCCGGATAGATCCCCATACTGTGCTGAGCCACCATGTCGGGCCAGATCCCTTGGCCCTGCAATCGGCGCATCTGGTACAGGCTTTGGGCGAGCCCCAGCAGCTGAAAACCGACCTGATCGGTGCCCTCGACCTCAAGCCAGTCAAAATGAGCCAGATCGAAGTGGCCAACCTGGCAGACCAAATCCGAAATCTGACACCAATCGGCGTCTTCAGCCAACATCCTGTTGTCGGAAAACGGCTGTCCGGGAAACATAAAACAGTTCATCGACTCACCGCCCCAAAACCACTTCTCCTAATGGCATTGCGAAAGCCGAAGTTCATCGGCAGAAATACTTGCAGTGACCGGTGCAGCTTAAATATGCGCCGGTACATAGACGAAAGGGAATAGAATGAACTGTTAAGCCAGTCGTGTCCTGCCTGTAACTCTGCCGCACTCATCCCTGTGGGAGTGAAGTTCACATGCCCCATGTCATAGTCGCGCCAGTCATTGGAGGTGATGCGCCCCTCGCGCTCCAGCCTCGCGCGCACTTGGGTGCCCGGATACGGTGTGAGGATCGGAAAGATGGCTGCCTCCAGACGGGCCGTTTCGCAAAAACGCAAAATCGGCTCGAAAATAGCGGGGGTATCTCCATCGCAACCAAGCACAAAGGAGCCGAGTATGCCGATCCCCTGTTCCTGAATGGCCCGGACCTGGTCCAGGTAGCCGTCGGCGTGGTTGGTCCTCTTCCCAAGCGCCGCCAGGGTCTGCTGATTCAAAGACTCGAAGCCGACGAACATACCGACGCAACCGGCCTGACCGGCAGCCTGCAAAAGCTCGTGATCCAGGGCAAAGTCGATGGGCGCGTGGGAGAGCCACTTAAGCCCCAGGCCCCGCATTCCCTGAAAGAGCGCCAGGGCATAGCGCCGGTTGGCCACCAGGTTGTCATCCACGAAGAAGCTGAAGGAGCCGCTGCTGCGCATTTTTTCCAGCTCGCCCAGCACCAGGTCCAGCGGCCTTTCGCGATAGCTTCTGCCGAAAAAGGCGGTGACCGAGCAGAACTCACACTCGTGGGGGCAGCCCCGGGTCGTCTGCACGGTATTTTTGAGCAGATACCCCTGTTCGCTGAAGATTTCGCGCCGGGCCATGGGGACCGCGGCCATATCGAGCGGGGCCGCGGAGCGGTAGATCTGCTGCAGCTTCCCTTTTTGGAGGTCCGCCAAAAGAAGTGGCCAGACCAGGTCGCCCTCGCCCACCACGACGGCGTCCACATGCTGGAGCGCTTCCTGCGGCAGGTTGCTCGCGTGAAAACCACCCATGACCACGGGGACACCGCGGGCGCGGAAGGCCGCGGCAATCTCGTAGGCGCGGGGGGCCTGGGGGGTCATGGCGGTAAGCCCGACCAGCTGCACTTCGCGGTCCAGGTCAAGCGGCCGCAGGTTCTCGTCGCCGAGCAGCACCTCCCACCCGGGTGGGGTGACGGCGGCGATGGCGGCCAGCGAAAGGGAGGGGAACTTGAATCCCAACTCTCCCCAAAGCCTCCCCTTGGGCCAACCGGGTGACACCAGCAGCAGCCTCATCAACTGTGCTGTGCGATATAATCGGCCATGGTGCGCACCGAGCGGAACACCTTGGCGCCGACCGCCGCGTCAGGAACCATCACGCCAAAGGTGTTCTCCATTCCGACCACGAGCTGCAGGGCGTCGATGGAGTCCAGCCCCAGCCCGTCCCCGAAGAGCGGGGCGTCGGTCTCGATGTCGTGACTCGACATCCCGTCGATGCGCAGGCTGTCGATAATCAGCTCTTTTACCTGGTTGATGAGTTCCTGTTCGTCTGTCATCTGCTACCCCTTTTCCCGCTTGGATTGTCCGCCTGCGAAATAATCGAAGAAGTTGTACCACTGGTCAGGATAGGCCCTGATGTAGCGCTCGAAGACCCGCACTAACTGTTCGGTCCCTTCCCGGATGACCCGGTCGCGCTCGCCGTGGCTTGCCCGGAAGAAAACCGGCGGCTCCATGATCGCGGTATAGCGCTCCCCTTCGAGGGGAACGAAAACCGGGATGACCGGCGCACCGCTTGCCAGAGCCAGATAGGCGGGCCCGACCGGCAACTGGACTTGCCTGCCGAAAAATTCCAGTGCCATGGTATGGGAGGAGCCGTCCCGGTCCCCGAGTATGGCGAGCACCTCGTTTCGGTTCAGGGCATTGACCGCTTCAACGATCGCCAGAGCCGAGGTTGCCTGGCGGTCGACGTAGATGAAATTGATGCCCCGTTCCCGGCGCAACTGCTCGCGCTTGAGGTTTACCTTGGCGTCGGGCTCGCGGAAGGTCAGGATATTCATCCGGTACCCCCGCTCCGCGAGCCCCAGTCCACCCAGTTCCCAGTTACCCAGGTGGATGGAGAGCAAGATAGCCCCCTTGCCGGCGGCGATGGCGTCGTCCAGGGGCTTCTCGCTGCACTGGCGACCGATCAGGGCGAGCAGGCGCGGGCCCCGCAAACCCATCATCAGCATGATGTCACACCAGTTGCGGGCGAATTTGTAAAAGGTTTGGAAAACCAGCCACTCCACCTTGCTGTGGCCGGTGACCACCGCCAGATTGCGGCGCAGGTCGCGGCGCTTTCCCGACAGGAGCAGATAGAAAATCCCACTGGTGCAGAAAGCGAACGGGGCGTGCAGAAACCGGGGAACGACGAGGGTTAGAAGCCTGATGAAAAAAAGGTTTTTATTGTTGTAGAGTTCCAAGGTCGTGGTCTCATCTGGCTTCTGCCGCTGTCCACCCTTGCTGCCGCCGTCCGGGGAAGGGACCCTATCCCGTCAGGTTTCCCCTGCGCCGATCCGGAAGCGTCGGCCCCACAAATTCGCGCTCCCAGGCGGGGTCGGCGATCTCACCGTAGCGCTCGGCATACTCGTCCAGCGCCGGGGAGAGCGTGGTAAAGATGTCGGCCGCCCCCTCGTGGGTCGCGTAGGCACCGGGGGTGCCGAAGAGTTCGCGCCCGACCTCGGGGTGGTCGATCAGCATGCAGGGACGCAGCAGATTCTCGTGCCCGCCTTGCTGCTCCCTGATCCTCCTGAAAAGAGGAGAGCGCAGCGCCTCCTTCAGCGAGGTCCGGCGTATGTTGTCCACGGCGAAGTGGCAAAAGACGCAGGGCTCGATGTCGCCGTTGGCGTTCACGTGGAAATACTTGCGCCCACCCGCGATGCAGCCGGAGATGATCGGCCCGTCGTTCCAGAAATCGATAAAGAGCATCGGCTTGCTGGCGCGGTAGTCAATCGTGGTGCGGCGCATGAGGTCGCGCTGCTCCGGGGTCGGCATCAGGGCGACTTCGGGATTGCGCCCGATCGGCACGTAGGAGAAGAGCCACATGGCGAAGCACCCCTTCCCCACCAGCATGTCGATGAAACTTCCGTCGGTGATGATCTCGGTGTTGCGGCTGGTCTGAGTGAAGGAAGAGCAAAAGGAGAGCCCCGCCTCGCGCAGCAGGTCCATGGCGTGCATGACCTTCTGGAAATGCCCGGCGCCGCGGCGCTCGTCAGTCTCCTTTTGATACCCTTCCAGCGAGAAGGAGGGCATCACGTTCCCCACCTCGATCAGGCGCTCAACCATCTGCTCGTCGATCAGCCCCCCGTGGGTAAAGACGAGAAATGCCATATCGGAATGCTTGCGGAAGATTTCGAAGATGTCCTGCTTGAAAAAGGGCTCCCCGCCCGAGATGACGGCAAAATAGACCCCCATTTCCTTCATCTGCTCCAGCACCGAATCGACCTCATCCAGCGAGAGTTCCAGCGATTTTTGGTAATCGCCCGCGTAGCAGCCGTAGCAGTGAAGGTTGCACTTCATGGTCGGGCTGATGACGACCGTAGAAGGGGGATAGTACCCTTCCCGCTCCTGCCAGGCCTTTCTCTTGTTGGTGCCGGAAAGCAGGTGATTCACCAGGAGGTTGGTGATCCACTTGTCGCGCTGGTTGGGGTGCAGATCACGCAGGATGCGCCGGGGAAACTCGATGGCTGGATGGTTCTCGCGAATCAAGCCGCGTATCCAGCGGATGCGATCCTTGTAGTAATCCTTCTTGGGGATGAGTTCCATCAGGTGGGTCATGCGCGCCAGGTTTTCGTTGGACGAATTGGTCGCCAGCGAAAGCAGCAGGGAAACAATTTTGTCACGTGAGTATCTTTTTAGACTTTGCAGCATATGATCACATCCCCCGGACTGTCATTGAGATTAACCTGGCGGCGGGTTCAATAAGATAAGCAGTGCCAGCGTTGGGCATCAGGCTCAATCCACGTTTCGCCTCTGTCATTCGGAGCCGTTTCCTGCCTTCCGGGCGGGCATGGCAACCACACAGAGTAACAACGTGTTCATTATATGCAACAAATGTTGCTTTAGCAACAGGATCCTGAAAAAAAATAACAGCTGCGTCATTCAGCCGCCGGGAAAGAAGGTAGTTTGCCATGGGATGGGTTCTTCGTTGAAACGCGGCAGGCCGGCGTCACCCGCTGAAGCAGTCGCGCGCCTTGACTCTAACGCGACCGAGCGTTGCGGCAGTGTGGTATCATTTGTCAGTGTGAGGGAGCTGAGGTGAGTAGGTTGCCGTTGAACGGATTCATCGTGAAACGAAACGGCGCCACTACATATAGCGCAGGAAAGTCATGCAGATATTCCAGGTGTCACGGACGGCGCGGTAATGACTAGTCGAGCGCCCGTCAGCCACCCGTGCCGCTACCGGCAACGAACCTATGACAAATCCGCCGTGCCAGGCCTTCAGAAGGACCTCCATCTCCAGGTCGTAACCGGAGGATTTAAGCGACAACTGACGCAACAGATTCCCCGAGTAAAAGCGAAACCCCGACTGGCTGTCGCTTATCTCAAAGCCGGTGCGCTTTCTCATGCACCAGACACCGAAACGGTTCCAGACGCTGCGCAGCCCGCCCATCTCCTCGAACTGGGAATAGCGCGAAGCGATCAGGATATCGCACCCTTCGGAGCGGGCGGAACGGACCAAAAGCGGAACGGCGCTCACCTCGTGCTGGCCATCGGCATCGAGCGTAACTGCGCCGTCATAACCTTTGGTGAGCGCCCAGTCGAATCCGGTGCGCAGTGCGCTTCCCTTGCCGCTGTTATGGGGATGCCTGATGATTGTTAGGGGCAAATCACTGATGAGGGCAACGGTGGCGTCACGGGAGCCGTCGTCAACCACGAGCAGAGGCAGGCCAGTACGCAGCGCCTCGCGGGCCACGTCAAGGATGGTTAGTTCGGCATTGTAGGCCGGTATGATCAGGCAGATTCCCATGCGAGCGCCATCTCCCTTAGGGTTTGAAACCTGAAATTGCACAAAAGGTCCCGAAGCCTCCCGGTGGCTTCGGTTCGCGGCCCGTAGCTCACGAAAGAGCGCAGCGGGGAGAGCGGCAACCTCGGCCCGCAAGCCTCCATCTCGCGAGGATGCAGATAAAGTAGCGCCGGAATTCCGGCGGCATTTAAATGCTGCACGGTACCCCGGATGAGTGCCAGGGGAAAGAATCTGAAGCCCCACCCACCTCCAGAGGGGAGGTTGCCGATCGGAGAAGGGGTCACCATGGGGGGGAGTTCCAGAATCGGTCCGGCACAGGTATCGATGGCATAGGGGGCCCGCGAACCGCGGGGGTTTCCAATGAAGGGAAGCGGGTTATAACTGGAATCGTACCGGCACCCCTCCTGGCGCAGGATTTCGAGTGCCCAGGGAGTGTCCGGCCCAAGCGACCATTGGGGAGCCCGAAAACCGACCGGAAGGTACCCTGCCTGACGCTCGATGAGTGCTGCCGTGCGGCGCACCTCGTCGCGGAACAGCTCGGGACCGAGCGAAGGTATCAGGGCATGGGAAAATCCGTGGGAGGCAATTTCGTGACCTTCGGCTACGATCATGGGGATGAGCGAGGGGTCCTCCTGGGCCAGCGAACCGAGGACAAAGAAGGTGGCTGTCACGCCACATTCGGAGAGCAGGGCCAGGATCCTTTCGGTGTTTTGTCGTACGCGTCTCGGTTCTCTCGGAACGACGGGACCAGGCTCGGCGCAGTTGCCGTGGTACCAGTCTTCCAGATCAATTGTTAACGCGTTGAGCACCACATTTATTCTCCATTTTTAATTAGTGGTTTATATTACCTGTTGCGAGGGTCGCTGTCAATTGCGACAGGGAAAATCAAAGACTTCCCCCTCCCGGCCTCCGGCCACCCTCCCCCTCCGGGAGAGGGAAGCACCTGCCTCGCAAGGAGGAACAGGCCTGAATGTATCGACGAGGTACTCTCTTCCTG
>JGI24143J45723_1000458_pt1 | contig 21030 bp, 10 predicted proteins | sample BarGraIncu00432A_FD_45723 | JGI IMG/M metagenome (IMG submission 45723) | reverse complement strand
AAAGAAACAGAATACGCAACTCGTGAAAATATCGTAATATCTCCAATTTCGGGATTTGTACCTGTATCTGATGCGGTTAAAACTGACCTTGCACAAAGAGACCAAATTGCAGATGAACAAGGTAAATTACTTCTTTCAGGTATGGTTAAAGGTAGTGTAGATGCTGATATAGCTACTTACGTTGCAAAGCAAAAATCTGCAGGTCTTGATAAAATTCTCGCAGATGTTCAGAAACAGGTTGATGCTTTTACTAGTAAATAAACATTAATGGATGATACATGAAATGGAGAGGGTGGAAGATTTTCTCGTCCTCTTCATTTTTATGTTTCAAAAGAATATGAAATTGTAACGTGATTCAAGACTCTAAGGGCAAGATGTAATGAGATGCTATTTCCCATTTTAAATTAAAAAACTTATTGAGGGTATAGTGAATATATGGTAATATGAACATACTGTAACTTAAATAGGTTGTGCAACTGGGGGTTAAATTATGTTTAAGCAATGGCTAAAAAATCAGTATTATGTAAAGATATTCATATCTATTATTACATTCTCAATGGTCACAGTTATTTCTTTATCTGTGGTTTTTTCTAATATCTATTCAAAAAGTCTGTATGATCAAACTATTAAAGATAATATTGCCCGCATTAATAAAATGAATGTAGGATTTGATAACTTGAATAAAGAAATGGATCAATTATATACCATGTTAGAAATGGACATTAATGTTTATACATATCTAAATCAATATGTAAACGATAATATTACGAAGATTTATGCAAATATATATGCAAATAAGATTTGTCAAATAAACCCGTATATAGACTCAATAGTGTTATGTAATGTTAAGATGAAGGATTATGTCCTTGTTGGTAATGAGGGTTTTGACCCGACTAAAACTGTTGAAAAAGAAAAACAAAATATAAATAATAAAGTTGGAACGAAAAATTTTGAATCTAATGTTGTAAATATTGATGATAGTCTATACAAAGGTGAAAAACATTTAATATCCTTGATATACAACGAAACATCATCAGATAAAAAGACAATTGAAAGCATGATTATTATTAACTTGAATTGGGATCTTGTACAAGAGGGGATTATGGAGAAGTCTAATGACTTAACCTTTATTTGCGATAATATGGGAAATGTTCTTTCACCAGAAGATAAGAATAAATTAGAAATACAATCTGTTAAGGAAAAGTATTTTACATATATTTCAAAGATAAATGAAACTGTGGGTAGTTTTAATTATAAAATAAATAATAAGGAAAAAGTTATTACGTTTTTTAAGAACAAGGAAAATGATTGGAATATTATTGATGTAAAATCCTATGAGGACATTACATCAAGTCTTAAACAAAAACGTAATGTGATAATTATAATTGTATTTATGATATTATCAGTGTGTTTACTTATGGGATATTTCATCTCTAAAATGTTGTATTCCCCTATAAAAAAGATTACAGATATATTTAAGCTTTCTAAATATGCACAGGGCATGAAATCTGGAGGAGAATTAGCCTTAATATCAGAGGTTTATAAAGAAGCACTTAAGGATGTTCTTTATTTGGAAAAGAAAAATGAATCTAACATCCCTAAGATAAAAGAAAATTTTCTTAGAGGGTTACTTAGGAATAAGCAGGATGTTGATGGGCTAGATAATAAGCTGAGAGATTATCATGTTGAAATTAAGTTTGAACAATTGTATATAGTCGTAATTAATAGTGATTACAATAACAAAGATGTCAAAAATCAAAGTATTTATGAAACGACAACTATTACCAGTTTAATTAAGTTACTTGAAAATGATTTTGATATTGAAGTTGTCAATATGCTGGGTGGAGAACTTTGCTTACTTCTAAATTTTAAGGATGAGGCAAGTAGTTTTGAAGTACTTGTGACCTGCCTTGAGAGAACTAAAAGCTTGGTAAATAATATCCTCGGAGGAAGTCTAACCATGGGTATTGGTGGAGTAGTGAATAGCATTGAAGATTGCGTAAAAGTCTATGCCAGAGCCCAAGACATGGTTAAATATAGATTTGTATTAGGATATGATAAAATTATTTATCAAAAGTATATTGATGATAATCTTACAAATAGTTTTAATTATCCTAAAGAAATAGAGAAAAAACTTATATTATCAATTAATGAGAGCAGTAGAGAAAATTTTATTAAACATTTAGAAGAGATTGTTGGTATATTAAAAAACTATATTTATCAGGATTCCGTAATTATTTTCCTCCAAATTGTCATGGAATGCATAAAAAAAATGAATCAGGTAACCGGTGGAAGTAAATTATTAAAAATAGATTTTGATGAATTTAACCTAATGTTTAGAAATCTTCAAACTTTAGATGAAGCAGAAAAATGGTTTATTAAAATCTTTGATGAACATCAAAATTTACTAAAAGAGATTGATTCAATTAAGGGAAACAAATTTTACAAAATGGTTGAAGAAGTAAAAACGTATATAGATGACAATTATAAAGATGTTAATCTTTGCGTGGAAGTACTTGCTGAGAATGCAGGATATACACCTAACTATTTTGCGAAAAAATTCAAGAGCATTACTGGTCAATATATAATTGATTATATTAAGCAACAAAGAATTACAAAAGCAAAGGAATTATTGAAAACCAGTAATTACAGTATAAATGATATTTCAACTATGGTAGGTTTTATTAATCCTACGTATTTCTACTCTGCATTTAAGAAGAGTGTAGGGCTTACACCTACATCTTATCGAAATTACAAAACTAGTGATGAGGATGAGATTTGAGTTTATTAAGAGTCTAAAAGTGATAGTTGATATTTTATATGTCAAAATCTGAGTTGTTACATCAAATTTAATATAAAGAAGAAAAAGACTATGAAGAGCTATTATTGCATAAATCTTCATAGTCTTTTGTATTTTAGAAATTACATATTAGAATTTGAAAAAACTTAAAAAAATATTCTGTGAATATATACTAATATTAATGAAAGGTCAAATTGTTGAAAATCATAGGTTACAAACACATGAAATGAGTGTTATATTAACGTTAAGTAGAGGTTCACACTTTGAAAACGTTAACGTTGTGAAAAAGTGAAAATGCGNGTACAGGAGCATTTTTCTTTCAGCCGACGAAAGCCGGAACATATTCATTTATCGCTATGGATTCTGACAATTATGATATGAGGTGTGAATTTTAACTAATATGATATTTATTAAATTGTGTCACTATATCTTAACATAGATAGGTGGTATTGTTATTTATGGATGAAGTTATAAATAAACTATTAAGGTCTAATATTTAAAGATTAAACACTTTGTTAGAATTGCACCCTTGTTAAAATGTAATAGTTATCATAAAATTTAACTATAGAAAATATGTTGAATGAACTATGGAGGTTCTTAAGATGAGATATATTATAAACCCAATATTAAAAGGATTTAATCCAGATCCATCAGTGGTAAGGGTGGGAGATGATTATTATATAGCTACTTCTACCTTTGAGTGGTTTCCTGGAGTTCAGATATATCATTCAAAAGACTTAGTAAACTGGAAACTGGTAGCACATCCACTANATAGAGTATCCCAGCTTGATTTAAAAGGCTGCGGGGCTTCATCTGGAGTATGGGCTCCATCTTTAACTTATGATAATGGCACTTTTTATTTGATTTATACGGACATGAAAAACGTATATACCAATTCTAAAGATTCACATAATTATTTAGTTACAACTAAAGACATTCTTGGAGAGTGGTCTGAACCTATTTTCTTAAATAGTACAGGCTTTGACCCTGCATTGTTCCATGATGAGGATGGACGTAAATGGCTGGTAAATATGGAATGTGATCATAGAAAAGATAAGAATAGATTTGGTGGAATAATAATGCAGGAATACTGTGAGAGTGAAGAATCTCTTGTTGGAGAAGTAGTGAAAATATTCTGTACAGGACGGAAAGGACTAGTAGAGGGATCAAATATATACAAAAGAAATGGTTACTACTACTTAATGTTAGCTGAGGGAGGCACAGGAACAAGCCACTCAGCAACTATTGCAAGGTCAAAACAAATAAAAGGACCATACGTTTTGGATCCTAAAAGTCCAATGCTAACTGCGAGAGAAGATGCCACCTTGATTCTTCAGAAATCAGGTCATGCGGATATAGTGGAGACTCAAAATGGTGAGTGGTATATGGTTCATCTCTGTGGAAGACAATTGTTAGATACAGGAAGATACAATTTAGGTAGAGAAACATGCATTCAAAAAGTGAGATGGACAGAAGATGGTTGGCTTGAACTTGAGGGTGGTGGGAATAAACCTATGGTGGAAGTACCTGCTCCAAATTTACCAGAATATAAATTTGAAGAGGAACCTTCAAGAGATGAATTTAACTCAGATAAATTAAACATTAATTTTCAAACTCTTAGAATACCACTAGGTGAGGATTCTTTGTCACTTATAGAAAGACCAGGGTTTTTAAGACTTAAAGGCAGAGAATCATTAAGCTCAAGGTTTCATCAAAGTTTAATAGCAAGGAGGCAGCAGTCATTTACTTATACTGCAACCACTTGCGTAGAATTTAATCCGGAAAGTTTCAAGCAGATGGCAGGACTCATATGCCTTTATGACCATGAAAATTACTATTACTTAAGGGTAACTAATAATGAAGAAATAGGCAAGTCTCTAGGAATAATGATATGTGATAATAACGTTTATGATGAACCTCTCGCTCGTGATATTAGTATTGAGGGCTGGGATAAATGTTATTTAAGAGTTGTTGTAGATTATCAAAAGATTCAATTCTTCTATTCAAAAGATGAGTTACAATGGATAAAGATTGGTCCAGTACTAGATGCAAGTAAGCTTTCAGATGAATATTGCAGAGAAGGTTGGTTTACAGGGGCAATGGTTGGCTTGTGTTGCCAAGATTTGACTGGAAAACGCACGGCAGCAGATTTTGCTTTCTTTGAATATATTGAAGAGGAAGATAATATATAAAAAGGATAATCTCATGAAAAGAAATATTGGGAGGCTATATAATTGGAGAAAATAAATATAAGTAAAAATTTAGATACAAAGGTGCTTAAACATTTTTGGAACTTCTGCGTAGGTGCAGGCAGGGCTAATGAAGGACTCAGGTCAAATTGGCAGGAACACCTACAACTTGCTATAGAAAATTGCGGATTTGAGTATTTAAGGTTTCATGGACTTTTACATGATGATATGTTTGTATATAAAAATGTTGATGGAGTAGAAATTTATAATTATCAATATATAGACGAACTATTTGACCGAATACTTGATAAAGGTATCAGACCTTTTGTAGAACTAGGATTTATGCCAAAAGATTTAGCTTCAGGAGAAGGTACTCAGTTTTGGTGGAAAGGAAATATAACTCCACCAAAAGATTACGATAAGTGGGCTAAACTTATANATAATGTTGTATTACATTGGATATCAAGATACGGGCTAGAAGAGGTTAAAAAGTGGTATTTTGAGGTGTGGAATGAACCTGATCTCAGAGGTTTCTGGCATGGCACAAAAAGTCAGTATTTTGAATTATATAAGGTTACTGTAAAGGCTATAAAATCCATAGATGAGAGTTTTAGAGTAGGTGGACCAGCTACAAGTAATTTTGTACCTGATGATAGATTCGATGGTGAGGTAGAAGACAAAACAAAACATAAGACATTCATAGATGATAATATAGATAACGCAGAATGGGAGGCTGTATGGGTAAAAGACTTTGTAAATTACTGCGAAAAGGAAAAATTGCCTGTAGATTTCATATCCTCTCATCCCTACCCTACAGATTTCGCCTTAGATGGACATGGCGTTACAAAGGGGTTAAGCAGAAGTATAAATGCCACTCGTGACGACTTAAAATGGCTTAGAGATTATGTAGACAAAAGTCCATACCCAAATGCTGAAATACATTTAACGGAGTGGAGCTCAAGTCCTTCTCCAAGAGACTGTAGTCATGATTATTTGCCTGCAGCAGCTTACGTGGTAAAAACCAATTTAGATTCAACGGGTCTAGTTGATTCATTGTCTTATTGGGTATTCACTGATGTATTTGAAGAAAGTGGTGCTGGGGATTCTATATTTCATGGAGGTTTTGGTTTAATTAATTTTCAAGGCATAGTTAAGCCAACATTTCATGCCTATAAATTTTTAAAAGGGTTAGGGAACTTAGAACTAGGACGAAATAATAGCTGCATTATAACAAAACATTCATCAAGTGGTAAGCTTTCATTATTAGCGTATAATTATCCTGAAAAAGAAGTCCCACTATCTGTGCCTATTAGTGGATACCCAAACAGAGCCACGGCAGAGAAGGTGCAAAGCACAGGAAGCAGGAAAACTATACTCATTGAATTAGAAGATTTAAAACCTAATGCTGAATTTGTTATAGAAACTTTAGATGAGGACCATGGTTTTGCTTTAAAAATGTGGAAAGAAATGGGACAACCAGAGCCACCTACTAGAGAACAAACAAAGAAACTAAGAGAAGTTGCATTTGAACTTAAAAAACAGATAGTAAAGGTAGATGGAGCAGGAAAGCTAACACTCGAACTTAAGTTGAAGCCTTGGAATATTGCAGCAATAAATGAAAGATAAAATAGGTGTAAAATTGAGGTGAAAAAATGGAAGGTGGAGTAATTGTGCAAAGAACTAATAATAACGATTTATCAGGTTTAAACGCTGATAAAATAAAAATAGAAATAAAAGATGAATCAAATAGTACAATAAGTGAAATTTCTGGGGAAGAAGAAATCTCATTAATACACACGAAAAAGTATAAGGAAGGGGATAAAATTTGTTTTACTAAATCTTCTGTTAATAAATATTTAGTTATTAATATAGATAATGAATTGTCAGAAGCACTTATTTATGTTCCGGGAAATATATTAGAATTTTCTATACCATTTGGCGATGATACCATACCTTATTCACTAAGTGCTTTTAAGGGTGACATGCATTCAATTAATCTGCGTTTTGCTAAAGAAGAGGAGATTTATGGCTATAGGAATCTTGCAATAAATGTAATGGATCAGCGTGGAGATACAACATATTATCCTCACGCAACCGCAAATGTTGAGACTAGGAATGAAGCCGTGTTTGCTGCTAGAAATACAATTGATGGACAAACTAATAATCAGGGTCATGGAGTATGGCCATATGAATCTTGGGGAACATGGCAAAGAGATGACGCAGAGCTTACTGTTGATTTTGGTAGAGAAGTAGAAGTGGATAAAATTGCATTATACTTAAGATCAGATTTCCCACATGATACTTATTGGAACAACTTAACAATAGTATTCTCTGATGGAACTCAAATGGATACTCAAATGATAAAAACTATTGATGCTCAGTATATAGAGTTTGATAAAAAAAGAGTTGATTGGGTTAAATTAATGAATTTTAAAATGGCAGATGAGCCTGCTGAATTTGCGGCGCTAACAGAAATTCAAGTTTATGGAATTGATATTAAAGGTTTATAGGCAAAATTAGTGGAGGATAACTTCAAAATAAGGGGATGTTTAGCTTTTGATTAATTCAGGGCGAAATGTCCCTTTTTCCTAAATATATTGCAGGTAGTAACGGGTACAGTTTTGAGTTTGGATTAGCTAATTTTCAAAGTAGAAGGGAAGTTGTAAAATTGGAGAAATATCTTTTAATGAATAAGTGGAATGGATTAAGTTTTGAACCCGACAATTATAATACAATAGGTGACATAGCCTTATTAAATANTATTAAGGAAGCACAATATGATTATGATTTTGCAGAGGACTTCAGCAAATATGAATGTATAGCTTTTGACATAAAGCTGGAAGTCAATAGAATTATTGAGCTAGAGTTAGCGGTATATCCTTTAGTAATAGGAAGACCAGAATATATTGAAAAGGCTAATGTTGTAGTTACAGTTGTAGGTGAAAGTGATGATTTTAAAACTGTTGAGATCGCNTTTTCTCAGTTTAATTACGCTCATGCCGCTGCAGCCTTTTGGCGGTATATAAGTAAGGTAGGAATTAGTACAAAATTCCTATCAACAGGTCAAGATACTCAAATTCCTATAAAAAATATTCGTTTAAAACACAAAGGGGTAATTCACCTAAGTAGTCCTGTTTATTCAAAGCCCGGTAAAACGTTTGATGAGGTGGAATATAAGTTTACAACTAGAAATATTAGCAATAACCCTCAAGCTATATCTATAGATATAGAGAAGTATGGGTGGGAGGCTATGGAAAGTAGAATTGAAGATGGTAAATTCCTTTTAAACCCAGGAGAGAGCAAGGAGTGTATACTTAGGGTTAAAATTACTGAAAGTATCGCCCCAGGGGGGCAGGAAACCCAAAAAATTGTAGTAGTGCCAAATGGAGATATAAATTTTGCAAAAGATATTCAATTCATAACACTACGGGAACTTCCTCACCCTTATATAATTCATACGGATAAGGGATTTTCTGAGCTCAATGAGAAAGCAGAAAAGTATTCTTGGGCAAAGGAAGCTTTACAGAATTATATTAGTAGGGCAGAGAACTTTGAAGTACCTGAGGTCCATGGAGGTAGTTACCTTTTTGAAACAATGCAGAGGAAAAATATTAAGGCTGCTGCTATAGCATGGAAGCTAACAGGGCGAATTGAATTTGCACAGAAGGTAGCATTGTTTTTGAAACGCCTCTCTGATCCTGTAAAAGGCTATAAAAGCACAGAAACACCTTTTTTTGTAATAATAGAATCTAAATCAGATTATGACAAAACGTGCCCAATGCAGCATATGGTTTGTAACCAGGGTCTAATTCAGGAAGCTGAAATCTTTAGGGATATAGCCCAGAGTTATGATGTGATACACGATTGTGGAGTACTTACAGAACTAGATCATAAAAATATTAAGGAGACTTTTAGGGCTTACATTGAATTTATGGACTTCGTTATAACTAACGGTGATTGCAATAATTTTCAGGTTGGAGAAATGACTGCTGCTCTCTTTTGCAGCATGGCAATACAGGATTATAAATGGATGAAAAGATTTTTATATGGTTATAATGGCTTTGTAGATTTGCTTGCATCAGTACAGATGGATGATGGCTGGTATTTTGAAATGGCCACGGGATATGTACTTTTAGGAACTAGGCTTTTCTCTGAAGTGGTACAAGCGGCTTTGCCTTGGGGAATAAATCTAAGGGATATGTATGTACAACCGAAATATAATAAGAATGTTCTTCTTTCCTCTTGGTCAATGAAAAAAGAAAAGCCATTTTTAGGTATGTCATTTGAAAAATATGGTCCTAATTCAAGTAATTATCGTTCAGTCCGTAGGTTTTTTGATGTTATGCTTCCTTTTGTAAATTCAGAGGGCATTTTGTTTAGCTCGAATGATTCACCAGAAAAGAAAATAAATCATGCCTATGATGTTGCTTACTATATTTTCCGTGACCCTTCATATGCAGCTGTAATTAATAGAGAAGGGGAAAGAAATTTTCTTTATAGTATCCCGGATCTGCCTGAGGTTAGTTCAAGTAGCTTTAATATATCAGCATGTTCTGATAATGCGGGTCTTGCGGTACTTAGGTCTCAAACAGCACAAAGAGAAACAAAAAATCAGATTCAGACGGTTTTAAAGTATGGAACTCACGGTGGGTACCACGGTCATTTTGATCGAATTAGTTTATTATCCATTATGAGATATGGAAAAAGCTTCTATAATACCGAGGCAACCTGGTATGGTTACGACTCATATTTGTTTAAAATGTGGGTTCAGACATCCCTAGCTCATAATATGGTTGTGGTGGATCAAAGGATGCAAGAACCTAAAGAAGCTAAAAAATTGATGTTTTCTACAGGTAAAATGATTCAGGCTTGTGCTGTGGAAACCACAGCTACATGGTGTGATCCAGCTTATGGGGGACAGACGCCTTATCCAGAGGTCTTTCCAGAAGAAAAATCCTTAAAGGAAAAAAGATATTTACCTCCAACAAAAATTAGACGGGAGCAAGGTAGTACAGGAGAATATTCGGAGCCAGTGCTCCAAAGACGTATGGTTGTAGTAACAGATGATTATATTGTGGTTGCAGACTATTTAAAGAGTGAAGAAGAGCATGAGTTTGATAGCCTTTATCATATTAAAGGTTACTGTGGGATGGAAGCGGAAAATAAAAAGCTTTTGAAACATACTGGGCAATTTAATCAGGATCCTTATGGAGCAGGGCAATTTATAACTAATTGTGATTGGTATGAGGTGAGCTCACCTTCAGTATTGCATTTTGAGGAAGTATACAGTTTTAAAGATAAAGCCGATGAGCTGTTGAAATTAAATTTACATCCATTATGGCCACAAAAATCAGAAATAATGATTGGGAACTTTCCTGAAAATCAGGATAACAATAAAATTCTTAAATACGAGGTTTTAGGTGATAAAAGAACACTAACTAAGGGTGAATTTGGTTCATGGATATTAGGTAAGGGAGTAATAGAACTTTCTATGGATGGAATACAAAAACTAGAGATTAAAGTATCCGTTGAAATTGCACCAAATAAAAAGAAGACAGTATTTATAGGAAACCCATATTTCATAACATCAAAGGGTGAAAAGTTATATTTAGCAGATCTTGAATTAGAGTATGAAAATGTTGATTCTGGATATGGAATAGGAAAGGATTATTATGGCGGTCCTGTTTTAATAGTTGGAGAAAAATACGAAAAAGCAATTTCTTTTGAACCAATAGATCAGAAGTTACAGTCAGTTATAACTGTTGACCTTAAAGAATTAGATGTTGTTGCGTTTAAAGCTGTAATAGGCGGGAGTTATCCACTTGGAAAGGCTAGGCAGCAAAGAAAAACAGTAAGTCAACATTTTAAGGGAAAAGGGTGTAGCTTCTTAACAATAATTGAACCTTTTGATGAGGAGTCCGTTATTAAGAAAGCTAAAGCGATTAATGAAAATACTTTGGTAGTTGAATTAAAGGATGGACGTAGACAGGAAATTAAAATTATTAATTTTAAGGGAGATGGAAGTGACATATCAGCGACGATTGAGGAAATTTAGAAACAAATTTATGGAGGAACCAAAAGTATGACAATCCATTTACATGTGGAGATCTACGGTATCACGTTGTAATATCAAATTTAATATAAAGAAGAAAAAGACTATGAAGAGATGTTGCATAAAGCTCAATAGCCTTTTTTGTATTTTAGAATATTTATGTCAACAAGAAGGAATGTAAGTAGAGCAAACTAAAAACAATTCTTACTAACATTTGTTGAATTATTATTAAAACTACCTATGAAAACGTATATTCTAAGGAAATTACCCTTGTTATGAGAAAAGTGTTATATTTAAAAAAAAACAAAGCTGATACAATTAACATATAGAAAGGGGTGATCGTATGATAGAAGCAGTTACTAATATACCAATAAAAAAGAAAAGAAAACGATTTGAAGATTTTAGAAAACATAAAACGTATTATTTTATGTTGACTCCTATGCTAGTGTTTTTCTTAATTTTTGCATATCTACCGATGCCGGGTATATATTTTGCATTTTTAGATTATGATTTTGTAAAAGGAATTGGAAGCCCTTTTATTGGATTGAAAAATTTTGAATTCTTATTCCATGGAGGAATGGATTCAATTATATGGAAATTGACAAAGAATACAATAATGTATAATATTGCATTTATATTTTTAGGAAATATTGCTCAGATATTTGTGGCAGTAATCTTAAAGGAGATTAAAAATAAATATTTTGTAAAGACAGCTCAGACATTAATGTTTATGCCTTATTTTGTATCTATGGTTATTGTTGGTGTAATTGTATATAATGGCTTCAACTTTAATTATGGTACTGCAAATAATTTTCTAACGTCATTAGGTTTTGACAAATACGATTTCTATCAAAATCCAGCAGTTTGGCCATATATAATTGTTTTAATTAATATATGGAAGGGCCTTGGTTATGGTAGTGTAATTTATATGGCGGCTATATTATCAATTGATGAAAGTATNTATGAAGCAGCTTATATAGATGGAGCTTCTAACTTGGAGAGAATTAGGTATATTACGTTGCCACTTTTAAAACCTACAGTAATTATGTTGGTGCTTTTATCACTTGGAGGAATTCTAAAAGGACAATTTGATTTATTCTACCAAATCATTGGTAATAATGGATTGTTATTAGANGCAACTGATATCATAGATACTTATGTATACCGTTCATTAGCTGTTGATTTTAATATGGGTCGTGGTAGTGCAGCAGGTCTGTATCAGTCAATATTTGGATTTGTTCTAATATTAACTGTTAATAAGATAGTCAACAAAGTTAGCCCAGATAATGCATTGTTCTAGAAAGGGGGATATTAACTATGGAAAATACAAGCAACCATATTAAAATGGGCGTAAGAGCAAAGGGATTCAATATTTTATCAATAATTTTTATTGCCATTATAGCAATTGCATGCGTAACCCCATTTATATTTATAGTATCTGGTTCACTCAGCGATCAAGCGGCGGTAGCAGTAAATGGATATTCATTACTGCCTCAAGGTTTTACATTGGAAGCGTATAAAACAGTTTTTAAAATGGGAAAAAGTATCCCAAGGGCATATTACATAACAATACTTATCACAGTAGTAGGAACTACATTAGGGTTATTAACAACTTCTATGAGTGGGTATGTTTTGTCAAGACCAGACTTTGAGAATAGAAATAAAGCAGCATTTTTTATATACTTCACTACATTATTTGGTGGAGGTTTGATTCCTACTTATCTAGTGAATGTTAATATTCTTCATTTAAATAATAGCCTTTGGGTATTAATCTTACCATCTATTATGAATCCTTTTAACATTTANCTATTTAGAAATTTTGTAAAAAGCATTCCAAATTCTCTGGTAGAATCAGCAAGAATCGATGGTGCGGGAGACTTTAAAGTATTTTGGAGTGTTGTAATGCCATTAACAAAACCAGCATTAGCTACAGTTGGACTATTCTTAGCACTTGGATATTGGAATGAATGGTTTCGTTGTAACTTATATATAAAAAATCCGGATTCATATACTCTACAGTATTTATTATACTCTATGCTGGCGAATGTAGAGGCGATGCTCAGGGATAAAGGTATGGCAGGATCTCTTCAAGTAATGCCAACAGAGACAATGAAACTTGCAACAGCAGTGTTAGCCACAGGACCAGTTTTACTTTTCTATCCATTTGTGCAAAAATACTTTGTGGGTGGATTAACAATCGGAGGCGTAAAAGGATAAATAGTTGTATCCAACATAGATATAATAAAATATATCTGGATAAATATATTAACTAAAATTAAAGGGGGATTTATGAAAATGAAAAACAAAAATTTATTAAAAAAAGCAATAGGATCTGCTCTAGTTGCAACTATGGCAATGTCCATGGTAGCTTGTGGAAGTAAAACTAAAACTGCTACTAATACTACCACTGACACAACAAAAGAAGTAGTAACATTAAAAGCCTTTACTTTAGGTAAAGCGCCAACAACAGGTCTTGATAATTTTTATAAACAGTTAGATGCATTAACTGTTAAAGATTTGGGAGCAAAAGTAAGATTTGATTATATTGCATGGGGGGATGAAAAAAATAAAATTAACCTTGCAATTGCATCTGGTGAGTACGATTTATATTCAGGTGGTGGTTTCTCAGATTACAAAGGTACAGCAACAAAAAATGCATTTTTGGATTTGAAACCATTACTAAAAGATGTTCCTGACTTAGTAGAACACTATACTCAAGCATCTGACAAAACGTTATCTTATGCTGAATTAAGTGGAAAACTATTTGGAATACCACAGCTCGGAAAGGTAGACGGAGGAGATACAGGCAGTGAAGGTTTAGTTTATCGTAAAGATTTATTAAAAGAATGGGGACTTGATGAAGTCACTAATCTCGATACAATGGAAAAATATTTGTATAAAGCAAAAGATGACGCAAGATATAAAGCCACTCCTGTGATTACAGATAATCGTATATGGACAAGTTTATTCTATATGATTGCTGGTGGTAAATACATGGAAATTTCAGGTATAAGTGAAAACCCATATGCGGTTGTATCTTATGCAGACCCATACACTGTGGTAAATTTCTTAGATACACCAGAGTACAAGAAAATACTTGAGTATGCATCAAAATGGTACAAAGATGGTATTATTAATCATGATATTCTTGCAGCAAGTGCAAATGAAACAGCAAAATCTGCAGAATTATTAAAAGCAAATAAGAAAGTGGCAGAAACAAACTCACCACGTTGGTCTATAGAAACTAGTATAGTTGCACCTATCTTTAAAGCAAACCCAACTTGGGAGCTTGGATGGTTTGATTATAAAGATACAAATGGATCACCAGCATATTTGCCAGGGATATCTAATAATTCAGTTATCTCAATTAGTGCAAAATCTAAAAATGCAGCAACCGCTTTAAAGTTTATAGAAAAAGCTCATACAGATCAAACATATTATAATTTGTTGAAATTTGGTGTGTTAGATGAAAACTATAAGATTGTAGATGGTATTCCCTCTACAGTAGGAATTGATGAAAATAGTGTTAAACCATCTTGGACAGCTCTTCCTGATGGGTATATGGAAAAAGCAACTTTGAGTGCTGATCCAAAATGGGAAGCTATAACTCAAAAAATGAAAACAGGTAATCCAACTCCAAAAGAATATAGTCCTTTAGAAGGATTTTCATTCGACAAAACTGAACTATCAGCAGAGTCAGCAGCTCTTGAAACTGTAAAAACACAATATATGCTTCCACTTCAATGCGGTGTAACAAAAAATATAGACACTGATTTAGTGAATGTAAAAGCAAAATTAAAGGGTGCAGGACTAGATAAATATATGGCTGCTTTACAAAAACAATTAACAGATTTTGCAGCTACGAGATAAAAACAAGTAAAGTATAAATTTATAAACCTTATTTAATATGTATGTAATACAAAGAAGAATGTCTTATAATATAGACATTCTTCTTTGTATAGGTAAATACGTACTAATAATCATTTATTTATAATTAGATAATTATTAGGTTAAAGGGCTATTTTACTTGAATGTAGGGATTTACACACTCTGTAAAAATGATTATAATAGTGGAGAGGTGGGGTGAATATGAAAATAATAAAAAGAATTGGTTTGATAAAAGATTGGTTTTTAAATTTGCCTCTAATTACAAAAATGTTTATTTTATTTTCACTTGCTGGTATCATTCCATTAATTGTTAGTTTTATTGTATCTTATAAGGAAATATATGAGTCATCATTAAATAATCAGAAGTACATGATGAAACAAGGTTACGAACAGACTTTCACAGCTTTGTCAGACAAACTTGGTCGTGTTTATAGGATATCAANATTGATTACAGCAAATGAAAATTTTAATACAAGTCTAAAAATTATAAAAAACAGTAGAGATTTGCCAGAGCAGTATACAGAATATAAAAAACTTAATACCAATTTTAGTAATTTATACTTTAGTACAGAATATGATAGCATAATGTATTATGTAAATAGCGATTTTAATATTGATGAAAGTATGTTTCCACTTTTTAGTTCTAGTGACACCAAAGAAGGAAAAAAAGTGAAAGTAGATTTGAATGATAATGATAATAAGCCCATATGGATGTTATACAATGATAATAGAACTTATAATTCTGGAGAATATTTGTCCTTAGGTAGATATGTAGCGGATATGTCTGATTACAGTCAATATATTGGTATTGTTATGATTAATATGGACTTGAATAAAATAAAGGACACCTTCATTCTTACAGCGCCAGAGGAGTTAGTATATGTTAAGACAAAGGATGGGCAATTAATAACATCAAGTAGTGATGAAAGTAGTATTTATAGATATATTACACCTGAAATAGAGAATGAAATTAATGAGACGTTTAATGAAATACAGATAAATAATAAAAAATATATGGCTTGTAGTAGAGAGATTACTGACACAAATCTAGAGCTAATTTCAATGGTTCCTGTAAATGCTATTAATAAATCATTGTTTTATACTGATAAAAAGATAATCATCTTCTATTTTGTTATATGCATTGTGATGCTGTTTATTATGCATGCCATTGCAAAATCAATTTCAAAACGTATCCTATTACTTTCACGTAAAATGAAGGGCGTCAAAAAAAAGAAACTTGAAAAGCTCATTATTAAAGAGCAAAAAGATGAAGTAGGTAATCTAGTTACTAATTACAACTTCATGATTGATGAGATTAACTCATTGCTAGTTCAACAGTTTGAACTAGGACAAAAGAAGAAAGGGGCTGAACTTAAGGCGTTACAGTCTCAGATTAATCCTCATTTTTTATACAATACATTGGATATGATAAATTGGATGGCAAAAAAGAATGAAAGTGAAAATATCAGGGATACTGTAGATGCTTTGTCAAAATATTATAAGCTTATACTAAATAAAGGTGAGGACATTATAACTATTGGTGATGAGATAGAGCTATGTAATGCATATATTACTATTCAACAAAAGCGGTTTAAAGATAGGATACAATTTAAGATAGATATAGAAGAAAACGTTTTGACTTATTTGATTCCTAAGATTACGTTACAGCCACTAATTGAAAATGCGATTTTACATGGAATTGCAGAAAGCCCAAGTGGAATAGGTACTATCATTGTAAGTGGTTGGGAAGATGGTGATAAGTTGATTTTAGCTGTTACAGACGATGGAGTTGGTATAGACTCTTTGGATGGTATAGAAAATAGACATAAAGGTAGCCACTATGGAATTAGGAATATTGAAATGCGATTAACTTTATTCTATGGAATAGATCAGTGCATTAAATATGAAAGTACCAAAGGGGTTGGAACTTGTGTAAGTTTAAATATCAAGAAGATTAAATAAAAAATATCAAGCTAAAAAAACGAATCCATAAAAAAATTATGATAAGAATTTTAGGGGGAGTTTGATGCGTTTATTAATTGCTGACGATGAAGATTATACGAGAGAGGGACTAATAGAATCTATTCACTGGGCAGATTATGGAATTAATGAGATTAAGCAGGCGAGAGATGGAAATGAAGCTTTACAGATATCAATATGGTTTAAACCGGATATTGTCTTAACTGACATAAAAATGCCGAAATTAAACGGAATAGAATTTGCAGAGAAGTTGATAAAGCAATGTCCAAACAGTAAATTACTATTCATGAGCAGTTATTTAGATACGGATTATTTGAAAAGTGCAATTAAATTAGCTGCAATAGATTATATTGAAAAACCCATTAACCTCATAGCTGTAGAGAATGCTGTAAAAAAGGCGATTGGGTTTATAGATGAAAAAAGAAAACAAAATTTAAGCAATGTAGAAAAAAAAGAGCTGCAAATGCAAAAATTAGCTAAAATGTTACGAAACAGAAATAATAGAAAAGAGATAATAAATCCTGTTTGTGAGGAAATAGGATATCCAATGAACAGCAACTATATTGCAATAGTACTATGGGATGAGGAAAAGTTGCTTTCAGAAGAAGAGAGCATTAGTAAAATAAATAATTTCTGGGGACTAAATGGCAATAAGTCAATTTGCGCCTACATTGAAGACAGTAAATATTTTACTATAATTAAATTAAAAGATAAGGAAGTAAAAAACATAAAGTTATTATGTGGAAGGCTTGCAGAACAAATGAAAAGTTTTCGTGTTGGAATTGGATTTCAAGTTAAGAATTTGATGGATGTGCCAGAAAGTTATGAGACAGCCATGTTAAACGTAAACAGTAGTTTTTATAATTTAGATAAGCGAGTATTTGCGCAGGAGAATAAAATAATATCTGCTAAAAATCTTGATACCCAATTATACTCTCAATTGAGTTCTGTAATGAAGGACACACCAAAGGAATTATTAAAATGGATGGAAGGGCTTTTTAATAGAATTTGTGAAATGGAATGTTATAAAAAAGAGAATTTGCAAAAATTATTCCTTACTTTTGCAGAAGCAATTATTCAAGATAAAAAGGATATAATTACAAAGATGGATAATATGTATAATGAAGATGATGTGGAAAGATATATTATGAACACTACAACAATTTATCAGATTAAAGATTTTATGTTTAAATTAATAAATGAATATCAAAGAGAGATTGAAAGTGATTTTAAATATTCTAAGTTAATAAGAGATGTAATACATTATATAAATTCTCATTATACAGAGGCGGATTTGGGAATTGAAGATATAGCAAAATATATGCATTTTTCATCTGCTCATTTAAGTGTTTTGTTTAAACACGAGTTTGGAGTAACAATAAAACAGTATATTTCTGATTATCGGCTTGAACTTTCAAAGAAAATGTTAGTAAATGAACACTACAAAATTAATGAAATAGCAGAACTATGTGGCTACTCCAATGCTAATTATTTTGCCAAAGTATTTAAAGTTGCAACTAACCAAAGTCCTGTAGAATATCGAAAAACATGTGGGGTGGTATAGTAAAATCTATATATCAGCCATAGGATAATTAAATTTTCTTGTGGCCTTTATTTTGCGCCCAGAAATTTATTTTACATTCTTAATTGCGTTATGAGCTATAAAAACATTTTTCAATATTGAAATTTATGACAACATATTGTAAAATAATTATTGAGTTGGTTAACTTGATTAGAATATCAAAATGTTAAAGTTATAATACTGTTTTAATATAGAGTTGGGGGTGTTATACATGAAAATAGGAAATCATATTTATAAAATTAATAGCGTGTTTTTTTCGTGGCTATTGTCTTATTTATTAATTATATTTATTACAATCATAATTAGTATTTTCGCTTATAGAGTATCAATAAATGTTATAAAAAGTGAAACTGATAGAGCACACATGGAGTCTCTTAATCAAGTAAAACAGGTTATTGATAGCAAAGTTAGTGATATTCAGAGGATAGGTGTCGAGGCATCTCTAAATGAAAGAATAAATAATTTAGTAAACTTAAAGACCACAATTGATGCGGATGACAGAATAGAAATGGTAAAAGTAATAAATGATATGAAAACATACAAAACCGCTAATAACTTTATTGAAAAATTCTATATATATTTTAATACTAATAATTTCATTATTTCAAGTGATGCTAGGTATGATACTAAAGATTATTATGATATTTATTACAATGATGATAACATTAAATATTCAGAATGGGAGGCGATTTTAAAAGATAAACATTTACTTGAATATGGACAACTAAAGGTTAATTCTAAAAATAAAACCTCTGGAAATAGTATTGATTTTATGCAATCTATACCGATGAATAAAAGGGATGTTAATAATGCCACTTTAGTTGTTGAAATGAATCAATCGGCTATATATNAGGCTATAGAAGGATTGAAATGGGTATCAAATGGAAATATTATCATCCAAGATAAAGAAAATAATATTGTAGCAACAACAAAACCAATGCCTCTTGCTCAATCTTTAAACGTTAATAAATATAACAAGGGCCAGGATATCTTTAATAGTACAATTAATAATGAAAAAGTTGTTATTTCATATGTTAAATCAGATGTAACAAGTTGGAAATATATATCAATAGTACCCAGGAAAATTTTCGAAGGAAATTTAAGATATGTTTATCGAATTTTCGCACTTTGTGTCATATTATGTTTTATAGTAGGTGGATTGCTTTCATATTTACTTACTAAATTAAATTATAATCCAATTCATAAACTAGTTAGTATGGTTAATAACAATCATCAAATGTTTAAAGAATCTGATTTTAATGAGTATGATTTTATNGGAAAATCCATAGAAGATATTATTTCTGATAAAGAAAAAGTTTATAATAAGTTAGATCAGCAAAAGGATGTACTTAAAAATAATTTTTTATCAAGACTAATTAAAGGTAGACTTGAGGCTAATATTTCTTTTCAGGATTTGTGTGAAACTTATAATATTGAACTTACTGGGAATTATTATGCAATTATTTTATTTTACTTAGAAGATTTTAGCAATTTATATTTTGACAAAAAAAAGGTTGATGTTAATTCAGACGAAATAATAGATATGGTTTACTTTATAATGAGTAATATTATTGATAATAAAATAAATGAGAAATATAATGGATATATGACATTAGTAAATGATATGCCTATTTGTTTGGTTAGCATCAAGGATGAAGAATCTTATAATGTAATGATTGGATTAATAACAATTATTACTGAGGCTAAGGATTTTATTGAAAAAAGATTCGGTATATATTTTTCAGCTTCCGTTAGTGGATTACACATTGGTGTGCAAGGAATTCCGATAGCTTATCAAGAAGCGATACAAGCAATTGAATATAAAATGCTAATGGGAAATTGTAGCATTATTCGTTATGATGAAATAAGCTCATACAAAGATGTTAAAGGTAATGAGAGTAAATATATTTATGAGGAACAGCAGTTCATGAATTGCATAAGAGGTGGAGATTATAAAAATGCCAAGTTAGTGTTATGTGAAATCTTTAAAACTGACTTTTCTGAAGGTTTATATTCTATTCAGGTAGCAAAGTGTAAAATGTTTGGTTTAATTAATATTATGTTAAATGCAATTAGTGAGATAAGTGTAACTTGTGAAAATGAGTTTATAGAGGATTTGAATTTGGCAAATCAGTTGCTGAATTGTAAAACCATTTTTGAATTGGAAAATAAAATGATTTATACACTGGACAAGGTAGAAAGTCATTTGAAGAATAAAAAAGGAATTCAAATAGATGGAGTTATAAAGGATATTATAAATTTTATTGATAATAACTATCAAGACCCGAACCTGAGTGTAACTATGACTGCAGATAAATTTAATATGGGGATTGTAAGTTTATCTAAANTGTTTAAAAAATACTTAGGNATGGGAATGTTAGATTACATTAATAAGCTTAGAATCAAAANGGCTAAGGAACTAACCAATGATGGAAAGNTGAGCATTAAAGAAATAGGTGAAATGGTAGGCTTCTATAATAGTGCTGCTTTTATAAGAGTATTTAAAAAGTATGAAGGCATTACTCCAGGAAAATATAAA
>JGI24143J45723_1000454_pt1 | contig 21073 bp, 22 predicted proteins | sample BarGraIncu00432A_FD_45723 | JGI IMG/M metagenome (IMG submission 45723) | reverse complement strand
GATCACATAGTTTCATTTCCATTGAGTTATAATTTTTAGCGGTTTATCTCTATCTTTAATACTCTTTGAAATTTCATTAATACACTACTACCCCTGAATTATTCATGTAAACCATACTTGCTAAAAATTGAGCTTCATAAAGGCAGTACCTCTTCATCAACGGAGGTATCGCAGTTTTTACAGCCACCTATTGAACTAGACTTGTGCAATTAAGGCATCCAGTTGTTCACAGTATCATTCACATACAATAGTTTCTTTCTTGACCAAGTTGAAAGATAATCCCTAGCTTCGGGAAAATGCATTCCTTTGGGAAGAGGAAATAACCTCCATGCCAGCTATCGATTCAGAAAAGTCTATTGCTCCTTATGGCGAATTTTCATTCAGGAAAAAAGCTAGGATTCTCTTTAAATATAAAATAAGATCCTGTTGTTAACAACAGGATCTTATTTTATAAACGGCATAAATACTCCCATATCATGAACATATTTGATGGAAGCTTTATTCTTTATATTACTCATACCTTTTCCTCTACGCTTTTTTCAACCTATTAAAAATACCCCTTAGCCACTGAACCCGCTAGCATAGGCTCCAATTGTTGTAAGCAATACTGTTCTCCTTACTTTGACAATAACGAAGACAATCTAAATATCGAAGGATCAATCGTTTTTTTGTGAGCAATAGCATCCGCTAAATCAATGCTCACAGCCCCACCATTTCGCGAGCCAAACATCACCTTTGATATTCCTGAAATCAGAGCTAACGTTGCATGTTCGCTTAAGACACTCGCTAAAATACGATCAAATACACTGGGTGAACCGCCCCTTTGAATATGGCCAAGCACGGATACTCGTGTATCAAGTCCTGTACAAGCAACAATTTTTTCGCCAATTTTTACGGCACTACCGGCTCCTTCAGCCACAACGACCACACTGTATTTTTTGCCTGATTTATGAGACTCACTCAATCGTTGGCATAGTTCATCCAAGTTCACAGACATCTCGGGGATTAATACTTCTTCAGCACCACCTGCAAGCCCCGCAGTCATGGCAATCCACCCAGAATTACGCCCCATTACCTCAACAACAATCACTCTACCATGGGATGAAGCAGTATCACGTAATTTATTAATAGCATCCACTACAGTATTCGTCGCAGTATCAAAACCAATCGTATAATCCGTACCCCAGATGTCATTATCAATTGTTCCTGGCAAACCAACTACAGCTATCCCAAGCTCTGCTAATAACAGAGCGCCCGTCATTGATCCATCGCCACCGATAATGATTAGGCCTTCAATACCATGTCCCTTGAGGTTTTTAGCGGCCTGCAGACGCCCCTCTAATGTTCTAAAACTTTCACAACGCGCCGTCCCCAAAAAAGTACCACCACGTTGCAGAATATCCCCTACTGATCTTGAATCTAGCTTTGCCATTTTATCTTCATACATGCCAGAGTATCCATTATAGATTCCCCATACTTCTACGCCTTCAGGTATTGCTACTCGCACAACTGCACGAATAGCTGCATTCATACCAGGAGAATCACCACCGCTAGTCATAACAGCAATACGCTTTAACATAAATACTACTCCTCTTATTCTATAATCTCTACTAAATATGAGAAAGCAGTGAAGATTGTACCACCTTCACTGCTAGAATCTGATCGTGTACAGAAAAGTTACATTTCAAATGTTGTAGCAATCTCTTCAAGTTTCTTCTTAATATCCGCCGTAGTACGTAATGTAAGTACCTGATTAGCCCACTCTCTTGCCTGCTCGAAATGTAGTTGCCGAACAAGATGTTTTACCGCCGGAACAGAGCGTCCATTCATCGATAATTCTGTTAAACCAAGTCCAACTAAAAGAGGCGTAGCTAACGAGTCTCCAGCCATTTCACCACACATACCTACCCATTTACCATGTTGCTGGGCAGCTTTGGCTACATTAGCAATTAATCGAATGACTGGAGGTTGGAAATAATCATTCAGCCAAGCTACATGCTCATTCATACGATCAGCCGCCATAGTATATTGAACAAGATCATTGGTACCAATACTAAAAAAGTCCACTTCCTCAGCCAGTATATCTGCAATCACAGCAGCTGATGGAACTTCAATCATGATGCCTACAGGCACATCTGCGCGATGAACTATTCCTTGCTGGGCTAACTCATCAGCCACTTCTTTAAGCAATGCTTTTGCACTCATTAATTCATCTAATGTTGCAATCATAGGGAACATAATATGTAAGTTTCCCTCTATACCAGCCCGCAGCAATGCCCTCAGCTGGGTTTTAAATACATCTTTATATACCATACACAGACGTATCGCTCTAAGCCCCAATGCAGGATTGGCCTCTTGCAAACCACCGATAAAAGGCAGTTGTTTGTCACCACCAGCATCTAGAGTACGAATAATAATTTTCTTGTCTGGCATTGCTGCAAGTACAGCGCGATAAGACTGGAATTGTTCTTCTTCTGTGGGTACTGTAGTCTTATCTAAAAACAAAAATTCCGTGCGAAATAAGCCCACACCTTCAGCACCTGCTGCAATTACTTTTTCCATATCAGCAGGTGTGCCAATATTAGATGCCACCTCAATACAATGTCCATCAAGAGTTACACTGGGTAGATGACCAGAGTGCGCCAATTCTACTGCCTTAGCTTTCTCTTTTTCCATTCGTTGGCGATATTCTGCGATCAGACTCTCCTCAGGGTTCACGAGAACCTGGCCAATGTGACCATCAACAATGACCATATCTCCATTACATAACTTTTCAATCACACTGCCTACACCAACAACAGCACAGAGACCTGCCGATCTAGCCAAAATTGAACTATGAGAAGTCTTGCCACCAAGGGCTGTAATAAATCCAGATACACTACCAAAGTCAATGGATGCGGTATCCGATGGCAACAAATCCTTTGCTACCAAAATACCTTCATATTTTACATCTTCAACCTTCCCCTGCAAGATACACAGTAAACGCTTACCAACATCCTTTATATCCGCTGCCCGTTCACGCATATATTCATCCTCAATGGAGGCAAACATGGTAGCGATTTCCTCCGTGGCAACTTCCACTGCCGCTTCTGCACTGGCATAATTTGTTTCAATATCGGCAAAAACAGATTCCATTAACGATGGATCTTCCACCATTAATTTATGTGCACCAAAGACTTCTGCTTCCTGGGCGCCAACAGTTGTAGCCATATGCTTCTGCAATGCATCTAGCTGTAGCACTGCCACTTTTTGTGCCTCTATAAATCTTTCTTTTTCCTTTGGAACCTCTTGTGGAGCCACTGTACGGCTAAAATCATGTGTACATTCTTGCATATGCATAATAGGGCCAATGGCAATACCTGCTGAAGCTGCTATCCCTTCTATTTTCCACATATGATTACTCTTCCCCGAACTTATCAGTAACTAGTTTTTGCAAAGCTGCTGCTGCATCGTTGGCATCTGGCCCCTCAATTTTAAGCAATAAAGCATCACCTTGTTTTGTACCTAGCCCCATAATGTTGATAATACTTTTCCCATTGGCGGTTTTGCCATCTTTACATATAGTGATCGTGGATTTAAATGCAGAAGCTTTTTGTGCAAACAACGCTGCGGGCCGAGCATGTAGTCCTGCTTTATTTTCAATTTTTAAAGTAATTTCCATATTTTCACACATTCTTTCTCTATTTTTTATATACGATTGCTACAATTTAATACATTTTTGATTTTGTGTTGTACCATATCCATGATGGCTTGACGGGCCGGTTTTAGATATTGGCGAGGATCAAAATCACTAGGATTGGTTGCAAAGTGCTCTCGGATAGAAGCCGTCATTGCCAGTCTCAGATCAGTGTCGATATTAATTTTACAGACACCAAATGTACCCGCTTTGAGTAACATGTCTTCAGGTACACCTTGAGCACCTGGAATATGTCCACCAAACTCGTTACATTTTGCGACAAAATTAGGCATTACAGTCGATGCACCATGTAGTACCAATGGGAAGCCTGGCAATAAGTCGGATATTTTTTCTAAGCGGGCAAAATCAAGACTCGGATCTCCTTTGAACTTGTAAGCACCATGACTGGTTCCGATGGCAATAGCGAGGGAATCACAGCCCGTGCGCTCTACGAATTCTACCGCCTCATCAGGATTAGTGTATGTAGCATCTTTAGCATTGACTTTAACTGTATCTTCTACGCCAGCAAGTTTGCCTAACTCTGCTTCAACCACTACACCATGAGCATGAGCATATTCTACTACTTTTTTAGTCAGTACAATATTTTCTTCGAAAGAATACTTTGAACCATCAATCATAACAGAAGTAAATCCACCATCAATACAGGATTTACAGACCTCAAAATCTTCACCATGATCAAGGTGTAAAACAAGAGAAAGACCTGAGTCTTCCATTGCTGCTTCTACTAATTTAGTAAGATAGATGTGTCTCGCATATTTGCGCGCACCTGCAGATACCTGCAAAATAAGTGGAGCTTGTTCTGCTGTAGCAGCATCAACAATACCTTGGATGATTTCCATATTGTTGACATTAAAAGCACCCACTGCGTATTTTCCTTGATAGGCTTTTTTAAATATTTCTGTCGTTGTAATGAGTGACAAGGTAGTTCCTCCTCGATTATTTTAGTGTTTTGTCGGAAAATCTAGATGCTCTATGTGCTTTGATTGACTTTATGGTATTATACTTGCAAATTTTATGCCAAGGTTGTGTATTAATGCTAACACCTCATTTCATAACCCTTTCTGCTATATTTCGCAACTTTTTGATACACTTTTTTTAAAAATCAATACTCTATTTATTGAGAGTTAATACAAAGCGTATCAAAAAATAAACTTTATACATAATCCCACCCATNACCGACGCATGTGGATGATGATCAGCTCGCTATATACACATCAATTACATCCATATATATAAAACCTTAGCTTCGGTCAGTTTGATTTATTATATCATTAAAAACTTCTACATCTTTTTTATATGTTTTAGCCATGTAATAATCCATCACTTTTATAGCTAATTTCTACATCGATACCCTTTTCCTCAATGTTAAATCCACAATGAATCATTAAGCTTACTTTGCATGGAATTACTATCTTTTCTTTTTTGTTTTCTCCCTAATACTCTTTTAAGTTCCAATAATACACTAATGATCTTAACCGGAGTCCGATTATGTTGGAATTTATATTAAACGCTCTTCACATCAGTCTGGGCTACCAAATTAACCCTTTCTAGACAATTGTAGTACCATCATGTTTAATATTTTTTATCTCAGCCATCAATGGTTGATGATTGAGACGGAAAGGGATGACCTAATTGCTAATCCAAAACTTGGATGATATAATAGTGGTATCGAGAGGGGAGAAGATATGCGTAAAACTAATATTTATATTCCGCTTTTTTTAACCGCTGTTTCTTTAGGAATCAATACTTTTTGGCCCAACTCCTTTACGCAAGCTTTAGTCGTAGGTATAGCCGTTGTTACAGTTATTATCATTGTTAAAGATCTACTGAATAAATAGCAGGTTACTAAGGACCCAAATGGACGCTTAGTAACCTGCTATTTATTTTTATTTAAGCCTCTGCATCTAATTGGACTTTAGCTTTTACCTTTTTTTATCCCTCACGCAAAACAGTGAACACTTTTTTATAGATCATGAGGGTAAATACAGAAATAATGAACCCTTTGATCATATTAAAGGGGGCAATTGCCATAGCAATAAAGGATTTCAAATCAATAATATGAGGATTTGCCACTGTCCCCAAGGCAATCATTTGATCTAAGGGGAAATGCAAAACAGTTTGATATAAAGGAATTAAGACGACATAATTTAAAATGGATGCTGCTACCATCATAGCGAAGGTCGCGATGAGCAATGCTAAAATTGCTCCTTTGCGATTGCTATTTTTTCGATAAAAAAAGCCTGCGGGAATGACAAAAGATACTCCTACCAAGAAATTAGCCATTTCACCAATACCCATTGTCGTAGAACTGCCTAAATGTAATATATTTTTAATGAATTCAATAAATACACCAGCCATGGGTCCTAACAAAAAAGCACCTAGAATCGCTGGCAATTCACTGGCATCTAGCTTCAAGAAACTAGGCATCATTGGTATTGGCACTTCAAAAAACATTAATATCACAGCAATCGCTGATAGTATCCCAACGGTAGTCAAATAACGAGTGGATGAATAAACCATAGTAAACACTCCTTTTTGCTGATAGTAAAAAAGTCCCCGAAATATCTTCGGAGACTTAGACGTGGCATACAAATACATAGAGTATGGCCTTATCTTCTTTCATCCAGACTGTACTGTCGGCTTTGGAATTACACCAAATCTACCTTGCGGTTCGTGGGCTTACAAACTTTCGCCTGCTTACCACCGGTCGGGAATTTCACCCCGCCCTGAAGATGTGTTACCTTATTAAATTTAAAAATGGGTAAACATAATATCACTTAATTATTCTCTTGGTACTATTGTAACAACTATTCCACCCTAGTGCAAGGGCTCCTTTTAAGTCAATTTCTGTCTATTTACCTATAGCCCCCTACGAAGATACAAGGGGATACTGTTGCTATTAGCAAATAAAATAATAAGACGGTAAAAAGTCATGACTTTTTACCGTCTTATTACCTTTTCTTTACTTACCAATCACTGCAACACCCATATATGACCTTAATACATCAGGTACGATGACAGAGCCATCAGGCTGCTGGTAGTTTTCTAAAATAGCTGCCACAGTCCGCCCTATCGCTAAACCTGAGCCATTTAGTGTATGTAAAAATTCAGGCTTCGCCTTAGGTTCGCGGCGGAATTTGATGTCAGCCCGTCGCGCTTGAAAATCTTCAAAGTTGGAACAAGAAGATATTTCTCGATAGGTGTTAAAGCTTGGTAGCCACACTTCAAGATCATAGGTCTTGGCTGATGAAAAGCCGACATCCCCACTGCACAACGCCATTCGACGATAAGGAAGTCCTAATAGTTCCAGTATTCGCTCAGCATTTTTAGTCAATTTTTCAAGTTCATTGTAGGATTCTTCTGGTAAAGAAAATTTAACCATCTCTACTTTGTTAAACTGATGCTGACGGATTAGACCACGAGTATCTCGACCAGCCGAACCTGCCTCAGCTCTAAAACACGCGCTATATGCGGTATAGCATAACGGCAAATCTTTGGCATCTAAAATTTCACCACGATGAAAATTAGTGATCGGAACTTCAGCTGTTGGTATGAGGTAGTAGTCCAGACCTTCAAGTTTAAACATATCATCCGCAAATTTAGGGAGTTGTCCCGTGCCCATCATACTGTCTTTATTAGCAATAAAGGGTGGGAAAAATTCAGTATATCCATGTTCACGAGTATGAGTATCAAGCATAAAATTAATTAGGGAACGTTCTAATCGAGCTCCAAGGCCACGATAAAAAGTAAATCGTGCTCCAGCAACCTTGCTACCACGCTCAAAATCAAGGATATTCAGTTTCTCGCCAATTTCCCAATGAGGCAAGGGTTGATAATCGAAACCAGGTATGGTACCCCAGTTGCTCACTTCCACATTACTATTCTCATCCCGCCCGATGGGTACAGACTGATGAAGCATATTAGGAATATTCATGATGATAGTATGGAGTTTTTCTTCAACTTCTTTAAACTTAGCATCAATGACCGAGATCTGATCACCTACTTGACGCATCTCACCTACTAACTCATCAGCATTTTCCTTTGCTTTTTTCAATAGGCTAATCTCTTGGGATACCGTATTGCGTTTATTTTTAAGCACTTCTACTTGGCTGAGTAATACCCGACGTTCTTTTTCAAGTGCCAAGAATTCATCCAAACTCAATTTATTTCCACGATTGATTAATGTTTGTTGAACGATTTCCACGTTATCACGAACAAATTTAATATCAAGCATAATTCTAGCCTCCTATTCATATCACCAAAAATATAGCAAAAACCCTCGCCTGCTATCCAGAAACGAGAGTCCCGCATAGTATATCCATCATTCATGTTCTTATATTCTACAATATACGCCATTTATTGTAAAGTAATTGCACCTGTACAATCATTGAGTATAATATGACGCTACTCTTTTTCTTGCCTTTCTGATTTAGCTTTTTTAAATAATTCCCTCATATTATGATATCCCCCTACATAAAAAGAAAGTAGCTAGGATTTTAAAGGGAAGGAGTGACGCCATGAAGGCCGGTACAATGTCAAATATAGTCAAAGTATCCGTAACCTATGCAGGTACTATTATGGGCGCCGGCTTTGCCTCAGGTCAGGAACTCACCCAATTTTTTGTAATCTATGGAAGCATGGGGCTCGCTGGGCTGGTTGTGACAGGGGTGTTATTATCCTGGCTAGGAATTCAGATGTTGGAGATAAGCTACAAAATCAAAGCCACTAGCTATCATCAATTATTATATTATGTCTGCGGCGAGACAATGGGCATGTTATTAGATATTATCATTACGTTTTTTTTGTTTGGCGTCTTAACAATTATGTTAGCCGCCGCAGGAACACTCTGCCATGATACTTTTGATTTGCCCTTTAACTTAGGTCTTCTCATCATGGCATTCAGCCTAATTATAACCACACTCAATGGTCTTAAAGGTATCACAACTGCCAATATCATTATAACACCCTTACTGACAATAACCATCATTGTCATTGGAGCTTATTCTTTGTTCCACCATCAGTTAAGTCACTCAATCCTTGAACTATCCCCTCAGACCACCGATTTGCCTGCTCCTCATTGGCTGCTTGCCAGTCTACTTTATCTTTCTTATAATCTGGTCATGAGCGTCACCGCACTCGCTCCCCTGGGGGCCTGTATCCCCCAGCGCCCCGCCCGTATTTGGGGCAGTATTGCAGGTGGCTTGTTACTTATGCTATTAGCAGGACTCGTCACCCTTGTCGTCATGATTCACTATCCCCAGTCTTTGGATTATGAAATACCAATGCTTTATATTGCCAGTTCTCAAAACGCCCTACATCATGCCAGCTATATATTTATATTTGTGGCCGCCATGTATACTACAGGACTGGCTAGTCTATACGGCTGCGGGACTAAGCTCACCGCAACCACCAACCTCTCAATGAGGAGTAGCCTGTTCATTATAATAGGACTTAGCCTAGCCTTTAGTCATATCGGATTTTCCGACCTCATTACCATCATTTTTCCCTTGTTTGGTTATGCATCGTTGTGGTTTGCATGTAGATTACTTTATTTATCCTTCTTGGCCAAATAATTAACCGCACTCAGCACTGCGACTAACCCTTCCCCTGTAGCCTTGGCGATTTGCCATGGTCTCCCCGTGCAATCACCCGCGGCAAACACTCCTGGAATATTGGTTGACATATCCCGGTTGACTTTTATCACTTCCCCGTCTAGTTCAAGGCCTGGCAATACATTTTCTACAGGGTCAGATTGGCGTATAATAAACACACCATGAACCTTTAAATCCTCACCTGCCATCACTAAATTTTCTACGACGACATCACCAGTAATTGCCTTTGGCTTATCATGTACCAGTTTGATTTCAGAGCGCATGGTCGAGGTTGTCTTATATTGGGGCAAATAATATACGGTACGGCATAATTCCCGCAAATAATCGGCCTCACGTTCCCCTTCTTCAGAATAAGAAATAACAGCCACATCTTTACCACGATACATCATACCATCGCATGTAGGGCAATAACTTACACCCTTGCCTAAAAAGTTTTTCTCCCCGCTGAACAGTGTAGTGGCCACAACACCCGTAGCAATAATGACAGCCCGTGCCTCATAGGTATCTCCCGGCGTAAGTATTGTAAATACAGTATCTCCTGGGAAAATATTGACGACTTTTTCTTTAATAACCGTGGGATTATAAGCCATACAGTGAGCTATAAACTGTTGCATCATACCCTGTCCTGTAATTTGGGGCATACCGAGATAATTATCGATGATATGGGCCTTTTGTAATTTCGTACTAAAATCCATATGCTCAAATAAGGCAATTTTTTTATTACGAATACGCCCAGTAAGGGTTGCTGATAAACCGGCTGGCCCTCCGCCAATAATGGCGATATCAAAAATTTCTTTGGCCATTTTATTTCCCTCCTTAAACTTAAAATCGAGGTGATTTTATGTATCGTTATACACTTTCCCGCTTACCTTATAAGCCGATATTTGTTATTATGTTTGGCAGCGGCATCAGTGTTGGAAGCATCCTTGGTTTAACCTTACTCCTCATGAATGGAGTTTTTATTGGGGTATTAGGTGCTGCATTCATCGCCTTACTCATAGGCCTGACTTCAGGTTTCCTTGGTCTCATCTATACAGCAGTGTTTAACACCTTATCTCCACTCATGGGCGGATTCCCTTTAAGAATTGAAGAGCTGCCAGTGATATCCACTGAGGATATTACTCCACACATTCCTGATGCCCCATCAAACTGATCGGACACTGCACTATATAAAGTTCTTGTCCTTATCCCTCTATTTTGTCCAATTATCAAGATAATCCTGCATCATATCTAAAATATATACGTAAAGCGGGAGACAGGTTAAACTGTACTCCCGCCTTATAGGATTGACACCTTATGAACTTACCCGTTTTTCCGTTGAAATTCGATCATAAACTCTTTTAAAGCCTGACATCCTTCTACGGTCATAGCGTTATACATAGAAGCTCGTAGACCTCCTACTGAGCGATGGCCCTTAAGCCCGATAAAACCAGACTCTTCTGCCTCCTTAGCAAACTTCTTTTCTTGTTCCTCATTCGGCAAGCGGAAGGTAACGTTCATCAGTGATCGGCTATCGCGATCTGCGTGTCCACGATAAAAGCCACTGCTTTGATCAATGGTATCATACACTAGACCCGCTTTGGCAACATTACGTTTCCCTATAGCAGTTAAACCACCCTGGGCTTTCACCCAGCGTAATACCAAATTCAGCATATATACTGAAAAAACTGGTGGTGTATTATACATGGAATCATTTTTAGCATGAGTCTCATACCGTAGCATGGCTGAAATTGTTTTAGGATTATTTTCTAATAAATCCTTGCGAATAATGACAACTGTTACCCCAGATGGTCCCAAGTTCTTCTGAGCACCAGCATAGATCAGGGCAAAGTTCTCAGCTTTAAAGGGTTTATTTAAAATATCCGAGGACATATCGGCAATGAGGGGTACCTGACCAAAGCTAGGTAATTCATGCCATTGTGTACCAAAAATAGTATTATTGGATGTAATATGTACATAGGCTGGTTGATCACTTAACTTAATTTCATCCATTCGTGGAATCCGTTTATAATGACTCTCAGCTGTTGTCCCTGCAACATGAGTATTGCCAAATAGCTTGGCTTCTTTCAAGGCTTTCTCCGACCAAGAGCCTGTCAAAATGTAATCTGCAGTACTCCCTTGTGGCAGGAAATTCATTGGTACCATAGCAAATTGAGTACTCGCTCCACCTTGCAGGAATAACACGCTATAGTTATCCCCTAGTCCTAGGATTTCTTTCATATTAGCTTCAGCCTCAGCATTAATGACCTCATAAGGCTTCGACCGATGGCTTATCTCTAATATGGACATACCCGTCTGCTGATAATTTAGAAATTCAGCTTGGGCCTCCATCAATACCTCTAAGGGTAACGCTGCTGGTCCAGCATTAAAATTGAAAATACGATTATTCAACTTAAGCCCTCCCACCTATTAAATGCACGACCATTCCATCTCTCAGTTTAGGTTCAAACCATGTTGACTTTGGTGGCATAATTTCTCCCGCATCGGCAATTGCCATGAGTTCTTTTATGGAAGTAGGGAACATGGAAAATGCCACGGCATAAGCGCCGCTATCGACTAAGTTTTCCAATTCCTTGATGCCACGAATGCCACCAACAAAATTAATACGCTTATCAGTACGGAGATTTCCAATCCCAAGGACTGGCTTTAAGAGATTCTCTTGCAAAATAGTTACATCTAACTTATCTGTAGGGCTGGTTTCAAGAAATGATCCAGGCTTTGCTACCAGTTTATACCAAGCTCTATTGATATACATGCCAAAATAATGAGGATACTCCGATTTACAAGATACACGCGTACACGGCTCAATATTAAATTTTTCTTGAATCTTAACCAAAAACTCAGCTTCCGATAAACCATTTAAATCTTGGACGACCCTATTATAATCCATTATTCTGGTCATGTGATGAGGCACCAGCACAGCTAAAAATCGTGTATAGGATTCATCACCAGTATGTCCCGGCATATTTTTTTTAAGATCGTAGATATAGCTAGCAGCAGCTAAGCGATGATGACCATCTGCAACATATAAGGTCTCAATACGGTCAAAGGCCTGTTCAATTGTCTTAATTTTATCCATCTCATCTACAATATATAAGGAATGATGAATTGAATCTTCCGTCGTAAAATCATATACGGGGGCTTTGCTCATACATTGGGCCATCAGGGCATTAATCACATTATCCGCTTTATAGATTAGAAATATCGGACCAGTTTGAGCCTCTGTCGCCGTAATATTTTTGATTCGATCCTGTTCTTTATCAGGTCTCGTCAATTCATGCTTTTTAATAATATTATTTTGGTATTCTTCCACAGATGCCACAGCAACTAAGCCAACCTGAATATGTGCTCCCATCTGTTCTTTATAAACATAAAAACAAGGTTTCTTGTCCTGGATTAAGATGCCTTTCTCAATGAAATCCCGTAGGTTTTCCCCGGCCTTCTCATACACCGCATTTGAATACGGGTCAATATTAGCATCAAGATCAACTTCAGCCTTCGTTACTCGCAAAAAACTAAATTCATTATTCTTTGTGATTTGTCTAGCCTCAGTTGAATTCATAACATCATAAGGCAATGAAGCAACTTGAGCTGCTAGCTCAGTTACAGGTCTAAGTCCACAAAAAGGTTTTACACTCGCCATAATAATTCCTCCTAAATTTCACTAAAATTAACTAACTTCCCATCTGATATCCCATCAACTGCCTTAATTTTTAGTATAATCGCTGCCGGGATGTCAGAATCCACACCCATAACCATAATATTGGTCTCCGAAAATCCAGTACGCCCTACCTGCATACTGTCAATATTAATTCCTGCATTACCAAGGACGGTACCAAAAGTACCAATAATTCCTGGGCGATTGATATGAGGTCCAACAATAAGCCACCCTTTAGAATCAACATCAACCCGATAACCATCAATCATAACAATCCGGCCCTCAGTATGACCAAATAACGTTCCCGCCACAACATGACTTCTGTTATCTGAGTGCACTGATACCGTAATCAAATTAGCAAAATTGGCAGTTTCTTTGCTTTTGACTTCACGTATTTTAATTCCACGGGACTTAGCGATCCCGGGAGCATTTACATAATTAACGCTCTTCGTCAAAATAGAATTTAACAGTCCTTTTATGACTGCGGTTGTCAACATCTTAGTATCCACTTCGCTAATGTCACCATTATACTCTACATCGATAGCATTAATACATCTATCCGCTAAATTAATGGCTAAACAGCCTTTTTTTTCTGCTAAATTGAAATAAGGAGCAACAACTTCCAATACATGAGGTTGCATTGGTGCCATGTTCACAGCTGTAGAAATAGCTTCTCCTTTCAATACGGCAATAATACTTGCATACTACCAATGCATCATAGTCAGGAATAATCAGGATTAATTGTTCCGCTGATAGCCCAGGCTTAAAATCAACTTCATATTCTCTTGGCAACAATTCTACGCCTTCTACCGAAACATTGTCACTCACTAAAATTTTCATACTAAATCCTCCCGGCCATTTTTACTATATTGGTCAGTATAATCTTCTCATTATAATAGTNAAGGAACTTACGCAAGGNAGAAAATAAAAAAAGCCCTCCATCCCACAAAGGGACGAGAACAATTCCCGCGGTACCACCCAAATTGCCTATANGGCCAACTTTAGCCGCTATATCGGGCGAAACCCGTCTTAATTCATCATCAGCCATTCGAGGGCGGAACCAATTGTCAAAATGACCGACTTGCACCAACTGCCGGCTCTCTATACACTCTGTGCACTTAGCTTCCCTGTCATTATGTTCAAATATTAATCTCAATTCATTATATTTTACAAGGCTCCAAAAGTCAAGTGTATTTTAGGAGAGAACACGTTTCTAATAAATTGTTTATTTTCGTCGATTAAACAACTTAAACTGTTAATAAAGTATTTATTTTAGATATAGGCCTCCCATTCCACTTAATAACAGGAGAAATACATTAAATCAAGAATATTAGACAATATACTAACAATATTCTATTTAAAATAGGAGGCCAAAAAAGTGAGTAAAGAAGTCGCATATAATGACTATGCCAAAGAACTAACCGAAATATTAAGCAAAGGTGCTTTTCTAACCACGAAAGCTGAGGTCGCGATCAATACTATGACAATTGCCTGGGGTAGCATTGGCTTTATGTGGGGTAAGCCAGTATTTATGGCCATGGTGAGACCCTCCCGATTTACTTATCAATGCCTCGAAAAAAGCGGTGAGTTTACAATCAGTGTTCCTTTTAAAGATATGAGTAAGGCCCTTGGAATTTGTGGTTCAAAATCGGGCCGGGATACTGATAAAATAAGCCTTGCTAATTTAACAACAGTGCCTGGCAAAAAAATTGCCACACCGGTTATTGGCCTATGTGGACTACATTATGAATGCAAAGTTGTCTATAAACAAGCAATGTCGGCAGAGCACTTAGCAACACACTTACAAGAAAAATGGTATGCCGAAGGCAATTACAGCACCTTATTTTTCGGAGAAATTCTCGCTACATATGTAGAAGAATAATTCCTTCCCGCTGATCAAAAAAGTACATGCGAATTTGCATGTGCTTTTTTATTAAGGACCAATTTCTATATAGTTATTTCGACAACATCTAAATTTTTGCTACTCATTTCAACAGCACTGATATTGCTTTTAAATGATCAAAGACAAGCTACATCTCTCACATCTTCTTTATGAAAGATCATTTACCACCCAGGTCATCGCAAAAAAGTGTTTTTTAGCTCTGCTAAAAGTTTTACATTAAATTTTCCACAATTGAGCGCATCAGTAATTTTAGGAACATCGATGTCTTCACTTAACAGTTCATTCGCCCTAACCATTGCCCTAATATGCTTGTCTTGATTTAAACTAATAGTACTTTCTACACTACTGTTATTTGTTAGACTCATACCACTGCTCACCGTGCCCTGCTTTATCATAATCCTCACCTCCTTTTCACTTAACGCTATTTCAAATAACGTCTGGTCATAGTATACTCATATAACTTATTAATGAAAAATATAGTATAACTATGTTAATATAGTTATTAACTATATTAACAGGAGATTGGATTTATGGAATTAAGGCAATTAGAGTATTTTCAAGTAGTCAGTCGGTTAAAGAGTATCTCAAAAGCAGCGGAAGAATTACATATTTCTCAGCCCTCCGTGACAATCGCAACTCATAAATTAGAAAAAGATCTTGGAATCCTTCTGTTGGACAGAAGCCAGCGTCAAATAGCACTTACCGCGGAAGGAATTATTTTTTCTCGTCACGTAAATGATATTCTCATGCGAGTTGATGGTTCGGTAAGCGAGATGAAAGATCTTGGCTCCCTCAAGATGGGTTCTATAAAAATAGGTATCCCTCCCATGATTGGAGTTTTTCTGTTTCCGCAAATATTCGCTGGATTTCGCAAACTATATCGCCATCTCAAACTTACAGTCATGGAAGTGGGATCATTAGCCATTCAAAACCTACTGGAGCAAGGCAGACTTGACATCGGAATTATAACCAAATCTGATACATCGTCTTTCTTAGAAACTTTTCTCATTACTACAGGCCAACTCCACGTATGTTTATATCCCAGGCATCCCCTAAGCAAGTTGTCAACCATACCCTTTAATTGCCTGAATGATCAGCTCTTTATTTTACTCAAAGAAGATACCTATAACAGACAAGCAGTCATGGCGGAATGTAAGAAAAGTCACTTTACTCCTCAGATCATTTACTCGACAAGCCAGATTGACACGATCATTAGTCTAGTAGAACTAGAACTAGGCATTTCTTTTCTTATTGATGCCATAGCCCACAAGTATCCTACAATTCACAGCCGTCCTCTATCTGATCCCATTCAATCTCCAGTTGTGTTAGCATGGAATCGAAACAGATACCTCTCAAAGGCGACGAGGGCATTTATCGACTTCATTACCAGTGTTTACAATCATCCATGAAAAACTTTATTGTTAATATAAAAGAAGAGTGTACAATCAGCAACACTGTAAGCTGATTTTGTACACTCTTCTTTTATACTAAATATGAAAAGCACCCGATGATGGGGCTAATCTCTTTTAACAATTTCATGTTGAATTTTCTCATTGATGCCATAGCCTAGAAATATTCTACAATGCATAGTCTCCCCTTATCTGATCCAAAGGGGGTCTCTAGTTGCATTAACATGGAATCAGGACCGATATGTCTCTAATCTATTAATTGCCAAGTCTNTCTTCCGTATCACTTGCCGATTTAGTTCTGTCGCTGTCTCTTCTCATCTCTTGCCACAGATCACGAGCTAGATCGGCAATTCGTTTTTCTATTTTTGCCAGAGGACTGGATACGATGCGACTAAGATATAACATTGCCTTTTGATCTTGCCCTCCTGTACGCCGTAGCAAATCGGCAACAAGATACATCACTGCAAGTTCTGACATATTGCCAATCGGCATCCATTCTTGTGCTAAGGCCTGTTCAAAGCACTCACAAGCTTTGGCTAATGCTTTACCTTCCTCATCAACTAGCTCCCCCTCACGATACAACCAGCCTAACCGGAGGTGTAGTCCCGCCCGTGAACCAGCCTTAGCTCCAGCTAATTCAGCATAAAAAATAGCTAGTTTATAAGCAACAATCCCTTGCTCCCTGCTTCTTATTCCGCATAAATTAACCTTTATTTCTTTACCCGCCAGAAATTCATGTATTTTTGTTGCAACAGAGGTTGTCACGGTCGCAAAATCTGTATCTCGTGCTGCATAGCCACAATGTGGACACGCCCATATTGTATAATAATACGGATTTATTTCTTTATAATAAGCACAAAAATCCGTATCCTGCTTAATAAGAGTCAAACGTGAACGTACACACGTCACTTCAAATTTTCCCCCACATACTGCACATTCTTTTTCTAAAAAATATAACGCATCAGCCACTATTTCACCTCCACCTTACTCGTAAACAAAACTTGGCTTAGCCAGACCTCAGTTGGCCTTTCTTTGTATCAAGAAAATTATATATTTTCTATTTATGTAAAGAAGATTAATTTTTCTTTCCTAAATATTATAACACATTGGGGTAACCTCGCGGTAATCTTCTTTCAGTATCTGCCTTTCCACTCAGTTGTCTAGGGCAATGATGCTTCTCTGAAGAATACTACCAAACATTGAAACTGGCCTCACTTTCGCTCATATCGGTACACTATAAAATTTGATGAATATATTAGAAGTGTTAAGAATGAAGGAGGGGATACTGATGAATGACCATACACTTAGAGTTACTGGTTGTACTGGAGCTACTGGTGCCACTGGATCTACCGGATCTACCGGATCTACCGGGGCGACAGGTGCTTGTGGTCCTATTGTAGATTATTGTAATACGATTTGCGATCTCGAGGAATTAGAAAAAAAAGCTAATAAAACAATCCTAGTTCCTCGATTAGCCACAATTACAGGTAATGCTATTTCATTGTTCACAATGTTAGTGTTACAAGAAATTATTGAACAACAGGCCCTTAGCCCCATAGCCAATTTATCGAGTATTCTTCAAATCTCAAATAGTATCGCTCTCTTAAATGCCAGCATAAAAGACATTCAATAGCAATCTCTATCACGTGGAGGATTGTTTCCTCCTGCCTCGTCGCAATGACCGTCAAAACTTATGCCTTCTAATTGCATAAGAAAATAGCCCTCTAAGGCAACTTGGACCCATTCCATAAATCACCATGCACGTCATGACTACCGGCAATAACCTGCAGACTTGGTAAGCTATTATCCTCTATATGAATATATCTTTATGGATATGTTATACCCATAAAGATGTATTCATATAGAGGATAATTTTACGATAAAAAAAGAAAATAAACATAAAAGCCCCATTCAGTTTGCCTGAGTGGGGCTTTTATGTGAAAAAAAGATTCATGATTTTAATCATTTGATTCTTGATTAAGACGATATAAATACAATAAAAAGCCCGCGGATAAAAGGATGTAAAATACGTCTGAAAGCCAAGACTCAATCATAATCATACGTCAACTCCTTTCTGGGAAATTTACCACATACTGTCATTACTATTATCTCAAAAAATAGAAAGTTTTTACACATGCTACAGTCCTAAATTATTAGGCAATATATCCTGTTTTTATACAAAATATCCCTTTAACGGCAGATATGATTTACTTTAGACAAAAAGTCTCTGAAAAGCACGTTGTTATCATGGTCATACTAAGGTGGAAATGGCTAATGATATTGGGATGCATGCCCCTATGATTTTTTTATACTTATAATAGGTACCTTTTGATGGCTAAAGCTATACCGTCATTATGTACTGTATCAGTCACTTTTTTAGCATAACCTTTGATTTCATCACTAGCATTTCCCATAGCGATACCACATCCAACTGTAGACAACATTTCTATGTCATTTTTTCCATCACCAAAAGCGTAACTATTTTCTATTTTAATATTTAAATAGTCCAGCGCCTTTAAAATACCAGTAGCTTTTGTATTTCTCTTCGAATATAATTCGAAATATTTTTCTTTTGAATCTTGAATATACTCATAATTATCATTTTTTATAGATAAACAATAGTCTCTACCCTTTTTATCTTTGGACAACATCTCTATTTTATAGGTCTGTATATCGTCAATATTATAGTTACTTTCTAAATATTTTCTAGATATGCTATAACGATCATAACGTAAATGCAACTCTTTATTTTTTTCTTTAATATATGAATATACTTCTCCTTGTAAAATATATTGAATATTAAGTTCTTCGAAATTATACACTAATTCTTTTATAAAGTCCTTCTCAATAGGATCTTTATATATAACTTGATTCTTAACTTTTACCTGTGCCCCATTTGTAAGAACAAAACCATCAAATCCAAAATTCAATAATGCTTCACTTAGAAATGCATAAGGTCTACCAGTTGCAATAAAAACATAATCCCCGTTCTCCTTTAATGCACCAATTGCTTTTTTTACTCTCGGAGTCATATCTGTTAACCCATTTAAACAATCTATTAATGTTCCATCGATATCAAAAAATATTGCTCTTTTCATCATCTTATCTCCTCCTATTNTAANTCTATGGATATTACTCTTCTTGGTCCAAATGAACGTTACAAATTTTCAAAAAATAACAGCATCCCAATTGAAGGGAATCACTCATAAAAAATTTTTTTCTAATCTTAATTAGAGTATCTGACAAAATTTAATTTTTTCTTTTGATGGTCCTCTTACTGTAAAAAACTTAACCCCCTTTTCCCAAAAAGGTAGGTATTGAATCTCATTATCTAATAAATAATATCCTCTATTTTTAGCTTCTTTACTATAAACAATATCAGAAATATTTATTGCTATATGATCGATTGCTCCTACTTCTCTTTTTAAATTTAATGTTTCATTCGCCACAATTACTATATCTCTAAATTGAAGAAATGCCACCTGTTCATTTACCTCTGTATTAAACGCTTTTAATATAGTTTCAAATCCCAAATCCGCATAAAATCTTATAGTTTTTTGCAAATTAGTCGTTGGAATTCCGATATGGGCAATTCCTGTAGTTTGATCTAATAATGACATAACTTTTCTCCCCTTTTACAAAATTATGATCTTTTAAGTGATATGAACATTATTTCTCTTAACTCAAGGAAATGAATATAATTAAACTGTAAAACTACAATAGCCTAAAATATTTCGGTGGGATGGAGATTGTTATTCATCGACTTTGAAGTGAAAAAAACAAATCGATCAAGCATATCATTTGTTACTGTTCGTTACTAATTAATCCTATTTTAGGTTGTTTATTACTATTTGTCAATTGCTTTTATTGTATTGTTGTATTTTCATTGCTATAATAAGAGTAAATGAGAAAGAATTGGAGAAAATCATGTTCATTGAAGAAAGGTATAAACATATTTTAGACCTATTGGAAGAAAACGGTAAGGTGCTCGTTAAAGACTTAAGTACACAATTTAAAATTAGCGAAAGTATGATTAGAAAAGATCTTCAAGCATTGGAGAAAAAGAACTTACTTCAACGCACTTATGGTGGTGCTATTAACACAAAACGTACCATTGTTAATTGTGAAAGTTTCTTTAAAAGGGTAGAAAAAAATACTGAACTAAAAGAAATTATTGCTAAAAAGGCATATGATCAAATAAAGGAGAATGATACCTTTTTCTTAGATGCATCGACTATCTCATATATTCTTGCAAAACTACTTATAAAAAGTAATAAAACGATGACTTTAATTACAAATATGTTTGAAATATCATCAATGATTCCCGTAGATTCTAAGATACATTTTATTTTTATAGGTGGGGATTATAATGTATTTGTAGGTGGAAGTATCGGTTCACATTCCAATGAACAAATTAAACTTTATCGTTGCAATAAAGCCTTTTTAGGATGTAGTGGAGTCGATCTTAGAGATGGAAGCATAAGTACTGGTGTCTCTGAGGATGCAAATACTAAAAAAGCAATTATGAGTATCTCCAAAGAGACGTATCTCCTGGCACTAAATGAAAGATTTAATCTAGATGGAATTTTTAAATTCTCTACTATAACAGATTGTAATAGTATTATTACAGAAGCTTCACCAAGCAAAACGATCATGACTTTCCTTGAACAATATGATGTGAATTTAATTTAGGCAGCTACTCTTTAGCCATCACAAAAATCGGCCTATCCACACCGTAAACCACCATAGCTACTCCCATGACCAGCAAGCAACACATGCTATATAAGCCATAAC
>JGI24143J45723_1000453_pt1 | contig 21078 bp, 14 predicted proteins | sample BarGraIncu00432A_FD_45723 | JGI IMG/M metagenome (IMG submission 45723) | reverse complement strand
GTTGTTCTTTTTTTTCTTTATCCGAACCAAAATGGGTAATGGATAAGTAACGGAACTCTCGCTTATCTTCGCTATAATCTGCTTTTTCAGCATGTAGCAATACAAAGCATTTTTGTGTTTATTACTCCAATCAATCAACATATTACATCGTTTATCCCGTTATTGCTTTTGAGATATATCCTTTTGCAACCGTATTAAAAAGATCGGGTGCAAATATCGCGTACATTTCCGAATCACTGGGACACGCTGATCAAAAAACAACCGAAAATTATCTTGCAAGTTTTGAACAGGAGGAAAGAATCAAAAATGCCGCTTTACTCACCAAATTTTAAATTCTGATCTAAATAGCCTGAAAAAAATCTTTTTTTGCATTCAAATAAAATTTTCAACAAATTAATTTTGTAAGTTTTTTACTAACAATATTCATATGGCTAATTCGTGTTAGAATCAATTATATTTCCTCTACTGTTGGATCGGTCATGTTAATGTATTATCCAAATTAAACTTAGACATTTTATAGTTCTCCTTGATTGATTACTTTTGATATGTACTTTTAAAAGAATATTTTCCAATTTTTGTCTCAAAAACAGCTTATCCGCCGCTTGCATCGAAATAATAAAATTAATACATCAAGATACCCTATCCGCTTACGACAGGGCGATTCATTGGCCATTTATTTAAAATTTCGTCAACCCTTTTAATCAAAAGAATTCCTCGAGGTTCTGCACCTGAGAGTTTCATTTCACTATGTGAAATGCCACAAGAAAATATTTTTCTAAATTATCCCCTTTGATCCCGGTACTTTGCTGGAGAATAGAAAGCATACTTTTTGAAAACGCGCGAAAAATATGATTTGCTATTAAATCCCGTTTGCTCAATGATTACTTTTAGTCCCAGATCAGTGGTTAGCATTAGGAACTGAGCCATTTCAATGCGTTTTCGGATAATAAACTCACAAGGAGCAATACCTATAATTGTTTTAAAAATTCTAGTGAAGTGGTCTTTCGATAAGCAAGCTATAATGGCAAGTTCTTCAACAGTGATGTCACATTGCAGATTATTTTGAATATAAACCAAAACAGGCTGGATTTTATAAATCAGAAAACTGCTCAGGTTGCATTCGCTTTCCCTATTCAGAAAATATGAAAAAAGCTGCCTAATGATTCCAACTGTTTCGAGGTGCTGTCCAAGCGAATGATAGTTTGCTTTTTTTATTATCCAGGGTTTGGTCTGGTAGATTAACGGATTGTGGTGTGGAAGTTCCATGTTTGGCTTAATCTCCAATAGTCTGTTAAATAGGTATATATTCAAATCATTTGCAGCTACTTTCCTAAATATTGAAAAGAGGTTATAGATACTGATCCCATTGTTTGTTGTCAAACTGAAATGGATATAAATGTGGGCAAGCCCCTGATTAAATTGATAGGTGCAGGAAGTAAAACTGGGAATAAGATAGAAGTAACCTACCTCCATTTTAATCGTTTCATTGCCAATCATCAATAGGCCCTCCCCCTCGGTTATTAAATACATTCGCGAAAATGGACTTATGATATTTGAAAATCTCTCCATTTGGTCAAATCTTAAAAATGCGAGATTTTTCAACTCAATCGAAATGGATTTTCCAATTACTTCTGGACACATAGGGATTCAAATTAAGAAATTAACCTAGAATATGCATCAAATGTAACGAAATTTAATTTTCATAATCGCAATCTTACCTGTATAACATGTTTTGGAATAGTGCTCGATTGGTTTTGCAGTAAAAAAATTTCGGCTATTTACATATTGGAATTTGTGGAGAAATTTAAGACCGAGTTTACCTGTATGGCGTACTTGCGAGATATAAGACTAAAAGAAGGCGTATCTTGCAAATATTGTGAAACACTACTGACTTGCTGCTAAGTAGCAGTTTCAGTGCCGATCCTGTTCTTTCAGAACCACGCTACAAAGTGGAACAGTGACGGAGAACTCTAACCTTTCCATACGTAAATGGTTTTTAGTCATGCTATTTATAAAATCTACAAAAAAGAGAATGTCAGACTTTGAGATAAAACAAAAATGGGGCATTCCAAATATACAAGCATTGTTTTCAAATACAGGAGTTCCAGCTAAATCGATATATGCAAGTTTGTGGAGGTACACTTAATGGGAAAATCAATTGCGAAGTTGATTAAAGAAACATTATGATTGGTGTATATTGCTGTTAGTAATGCGAAAAGGATTTTTCTGGGTGTATTCCATAAGATAAAGGGCTAGAATTTACAGCGTTATCTCAATTGGTTTGTTTATAAGTTAAATAGAAGGTATTGCAAATCCTTTTTTGAAAGATTAATTGTGGCACGCATTTTCCCATAGAGGTATATTAATAATTAAGCAATAAATTTAAAAATCAAAAAAGCGGAAATGTTCAATTAACTATCATAAATGTTCAACTAGTACGGGCTCTAATTTTTTAAGTTTGCAGCGATATTAGTTGGTTTAAATCTTCCATGGTTAATTCCATGTTGTTTTTCTACAAGGCAGTTCGCTAACATTATGAACCTTAAACTGCAATTAAAACTAATTTAACTATGAACTTTAGCATTTTATTCGGAATTCTTTTGATTGCGCTTGGCGCATTCTCATCCGGGAGTTTTGCGGTTCCTTTTGGAAAGATCAAAGGATGGAAATGGGAGACCTATTGGATGGTTTTCAGTCTTGGAGCCTATATAATGTTTCCGCTCATTGCCTGTTTGGTATTTTCTCCCGATTTTATTCAGATCATCCGGTCAACCCCTTATGAAACGGTTCTTACCGTTTTCTTACTTGGGGCTGTTTATGGAATCGGCAATCTGTCATTCGGATTGGCATTGCGTTACCTAGGTTTGTCGTTGGGTTATGCGCTTTCGTTAGGCCTTATGCTGGCAATCGGCACGCTTATTCCGCCAATGATTGATGGACGGCTACAGGTGATGATGCAAAACTCGGGAGGATTGTTGTTGATTCTTGGTGTTGTTGTCGCCTGTATCGGAATTGCACTTTCAGCGTGGGCAGGAATTTTAAAGGACAAACATGTTCCGGATGCCAAAAAACGGGAATCCATAGGGGAGTTTAATCTCCCGAAAGGATCAATCGCCGCGGTACTCGTGGGAATAACCGGTTCAGCTATGTCCCTCGGTTTTGAACAAGGACTGCCCATCACGGAAATGGCAGCAAAACAGGGTGTCGATCCGTTATTTACAATGATGCCCTTGATGGTCGTTTTATTCTTCGGAACGTTTATTACCACGCTCATTTGGTGTGTATACCTAGGCATTAAAAATAAGTCACTTAATAATTTTAAGATTGCCGAATCGTCCAAAGTGCTGATATGGAATTACCTGTTTGGATTGTTGGCCGGATTGCTTTGGTTTAGTCAGTTTATCGTTTATGGTATGGGTAAAAGCAAAATGGGGCCTTTCACCTTCACTTCTTGGGGCATCCTGATGGCATTGACAATCGTTTTTGCAACAGTTTGGGGCTTTCTCAGGAAAGAATGGAAGGATGCATCTACAAAAGTATACATATTGATGGCATTTTCATTGCTGATCATTATTGCTTCATCATTTATTATCGGAATCAGCGGATCAATTTAAAAAAGAAAAATATGAAAAAATTATTAGTCGTCATTTTTACAATCATTAGCTTATTTAGCTGTATGTCTAATAAAATTTTGTCGCCAACGCCTTCCGAGCATCCTAATAAAGCCCAACAGGCTCAGATAGCACGAAAGTATGGTATGTTTATCCATTTCGGAATAAATACCTTTCATGATATGGAATGGACAGATGGAACAAAACTGACTTCATCCTATATGCCAACAATAATTGATGCTGATCAATGGATACAAACTGCTAAAATGGCTGGAATGAAATACGTTATACTGGTTACTAAGCATCATGACGGGTTTTGCTTATGGGATAGCAAATATACTGATTATGACGTTTCTAATTCGGGAAACACAACAAACGTAATTGAAGCCGTTGCTAAAGCATGTAAGAAATACCAAATTGGTCTTGGATTGTATTATTCGTTGTGGGACCGACATCAAAACAGCAATGTGGAGGATACTCTTTCCGATAAAACCTATAACAAATATGTGGTTAATCAATTGAACGAATTGCTTGATATTACAGAAAAGTACACTCCTGTAGTCGAATTCTGGTTTGACGGTGGTTGGGAAAAAATAAATCGTCGCTGGCCAATAAAAGAAATCTATAGTACAATTAAATCGCATGAGCCATTGTGCCAGATTGGAATAAACTGGAGTATTGGCCTTCCTGAAAATCCGGATTATCATATGGTTTTACCCAAAGATCAGAGAAACGGATATCCTATTCGTTACTTTCCAAGTGACTTTCGACTTGGCGATCCTTATTTGCCAGCCAACCCAGACCCAAAGATATTTACGAACAATGGAAAAAATTACTATATGCCTTTTGAATCTACTATTTGCATTAGCAACAAATGGTTTTACAATTCTCAGGATACAAGTTTAAAATCAATTGACGAATTAATGAATCTTTATAAGCTAGCTACTGCACAGAATAATATATTTATTCTGAATTGTCCGCCAAATACAGAAGGTAGGTTGAGAGAAAAGGATGTTATTCTTCTTAAAGAGCTGCATAATAAACTAAATATCAAACCATAGCTATAGTTAGCCATGATTATTAGTTAGTTGTAAATTTGAGCCTGTAGTTTACAATTGCGTATGGATTTCGTGAAATTTTCTTCATAAAATAAAGATAGAAAAATATGATGAATTCAAGAGAACGAGTATTAGCTGCAATCAACCATCATGAACCCGATTGCGTTCCTCTCGATTTAAGTGCAACTCCCAGTTCTGGCATTTCAGCGATTGCTTATAGCAATTTAGTAAAGCATCTAGGACGTGAAGAATTACCGGTTCAGATATATGATGTAGTTCAGCAACTTGCCCAACCTGATATGTCTATTCTTAATCAGTTTGGTGTCGATGTTTTGGATATTGGCCGCACCTTCAATGACCACCCTTCTGATTGGAGTCCTGTAACGATGACCAATGGTGCAGCAGCCTTCTATCCGAAATGGTTCCAACCAACCCGGATGGCTGATGGTTCTTACCAAACCTATGACGATGACGGTAAAAGGATGCTCTCACGAATGCCTATTGGAGCTACGTTTTTCGATCAGACCTATTTCCCCTATGTGGATGGTTATCCCGCTTCGTATGCAAATCTGGATGCTGAGATGGGACGCATAATGTGGGCACGCGATGCACACAGTCCATGGGATCATGCAGGTGAATCCGATTTCTGGCAGAAACTGCGCGAGAATACTTTGAAGCTAAGGCAAAGTACAGATAAAGCATTGCTTGTCGTGTGTGGCTGTAACCTATTTGAGTGGGGCACTTTTCTCCGCAGGATGGATAACTTTCTGATGGACCTGATGTGCGATCCGGATAATGTCGAAAGAATGCTTGATCAATTAATGATCAGGCACCTTGCAACACTCGAAAAAGTATGCAAAGCAGTTGGAGACATCGTCGATATCATCCGGTTTGGCGACGACCTGGGGATGAGTTCCGGTCCGTTTATGGATGTCGGTACTTATAAAACACTGTTTAAACCACGCCATAAAATTCTGTGCGACTATGTGAAATCGCACAGCAAAATGCACACCTATATCCATTCATGCGGCTCTATTTCGTTATTGATGCCCGATCTGATTGAAGCCGGAATCGAGATATTTAACCCAGTGCAGACTAATGCCTGGCATATGGCACCTGATTTTTTGAAGAAGGAATTTGGACAACAATGCACCTTTTGGGGTGGAGGTATCGAAACTGTTGGAACCCTGAATAATGGCACACCGGCAAAAATCCGAGAACAGGTATTTGAGCGGCTCGAAATCTTTTCAAAGGGTGGTGGCTTTGTCTTCAATACGGTACACAATATTTTGCCCGATGTTCCGCCACAAAATATTGTTGCCATGTACGATGCCGTAAAGGAATTTAATCGAATTTAAACTGATCAACAATCATCAAAACAAACTGATAATGAAAAAGAATTTGATTCAAATCTTAGTGGCATGTCTCTTTTTGCTGCTTGTTTCAGGAAGATCATTTTCCCAGGCAGGGAAATCCAATGGAACTTTAATAGGGAATGAAAAGAAAATCGAAATGTGGAAGGATGCCCGCTTTGGAATGTTTATCCATTGGGGACCTGTAACCCTGAAAGGTACAGAAATCGGGTGGTCAAGAGGGAAGGAAGTTCCTATTGAAGAGTATGACGCGCTCTATAAGCGTTTTAATCCTGTGAATTTTGATGCCGAAGCCTGGGTTAAACTTGCTAAAGATGCAGGAATGAAATACATCATCTTCACTTCAAAGCATCACGATGGCTTTTGCATGTGGGATACCAAATACACCGATTTCAACATCATGAATTCGCCATTTAAGCGCGATGTAGTGAAAGAGCTTGCGGCTGCATGCCGTAAATATGGAATTGCTTTGGGCCTTTACCATTCAACACTTGACTGGCATCATCCTGATTTCCCCCTGACAAGTCCTGGAGGGACTGTGCGTCGTGCAACCTCCAACCTGGATCGCTACACGGAATATTTAAAAAACCAATCGGTTGAGCTTCTCAAAAACTACGGTCCGTTGTTTGTAATGTGGTATGATGTACCGCAGGAGTTTGATTCCGTGCGCGGACAAGGGGTGATTGACCTGGTCCGTAAAACCCAGCCAGATATCATTATTAATAACCGGACTGGCGCTAAAGGTGATTTTGATACCCCGGAACAACGCGTGGGCGGATTTCAGAACGATCGTCCCTGGGAAACTTGTATGACGATTGCCCGTCAATGGGCTTGGAAACCAAATGATGAAGTGAAGTCGCTTGAGCAGTGTCTGCACAGTCTTATCCGTTCCGCAGGCGGCGATGGCAACCTGTTGTTCAATGTTGGCCCAATGTCAGACGGACGCATTGAGCCTTTGCAGGTTGATCGGCTCAAAGAGATGGGTCAATGGTTGCAAAAATATGGTAACTCAATCTATGGTACCAGGGGAGGTCCATTCAAACCAACCGATTGGGGTGTAAGTACCCGAAAAGGAAATACAATTTTCCTTCATATTCTCAAATGGTACGGAGACACACCAAGAATAGTGATTCCTGATCTGGGGATGAAGATCAAGAGTTGCCGTTTAGCCGATGGAGGGAAAGTTAAACTGACAAAACAAGGAGGCAGCAATGTCATCGAATTTGCAGGGAAAGATTTACTTCCTATAAATACCATTGTGGTGATTGAGATGGTCGGTAATGCAATGGAGATTCAACCAATGGATATTGGTTCTCAATCGTTCTCTTACAGTAAAAAAGTGGCAGCATCCAGTAATCCGAACCCGAAATGGAATGATGTCTCCTCGATTAATAATGGAGATTGGGTCGGTCAAGAGTGGAAACCCGCAAAAGTGGATAAAACCCCTTGGGCCGAAATTGACTTCGGCAAACCTGAAAAGGTTTCAAAAGCAATTATTTATGAGAGTGGAAAAGCAGTCAAGGCCTTTGAACTTCAATACCAGTTGGGCGAGGTTTGGAAATCAGTTTATAAAGGAACAACAATTGGAAGCATGCTTGAAATTAAACTACCCGAGTTTACTTCACAAAAGGTCAGATTGCTCCTGACTGAATTCTCAGTGGTTCCTGGAATTTATGAGATAGTACTTTTGTAAACTAAACAAGCAAGAAATTAGAAGTTAAAACATCTGGCAGATCATAGTCAATCATTTAAAGACAACTGGCTGCTATTCACAGTTTGCTGGCTAATATAGTTATTAAGACATTTCTTCACACTAAATATATAAAAAAGTTTTTTTTATTAAATATCATATAATGAAACGATTTGGACAAATTATCGGAGTTGATCCACTAAATTTTCAAAAGTACAAAGAATATCATGCGGCAGTGTGGCCTGAAGTATTGGCGATGATCACTGCGTGCAATATCTCCAACTACTCCATTTTTCACAAAGACGGTTTGCTATTTGCTTACATGGAGTATACCGGTGAAGATTTTGCTACCGACATGGCTAAGATGGCTTCTGATCCAAAGACGCAGGAATGGTGGGATATCATGATGCCAATGCAACGACCTATACCAACACGTTCGGATGGGGAGTGGTGGGCTGATATGGAGGAGGTTTTCCATTTGAAATAGAATGTAGCATTCCAAATACACTTGGATTGTAATGGGAAAATAAATACTGTGTTGTTTATATGTTCATGATTATCATACTAATAAGCTATTAAACATGGACAATTTTAAAAATATAAGTGAAATGAAACGAACTGATAATTGTCTTGCTAAGCTTGAACGGATGAATAAAGCTTTACGCCACGAGGAACCGGATCAGGTTCCAATCAGTGATTTTTTCTGGGGTAGTTTTGTAAAGCGATGGAGGAAAGATCTTAATCTTCCAGATAGCGCTGAGCCCTATACTTATTATGACCTTGACTGGATCGTCACAAATCCTAATCTGGATCCAACAATCCGTTCGTTTGAAACGATCCGCGAAAACGAAATTGAAGTAGTAGTGAAGACTGGTTTTGGTGCGACAATGCGAAAACGATTCGATTTTCAGATGCCTGAATTCATGTCATTTGATATTGATACGATTGAGAAATTGCAGGCTTTTGAGTTTGATGATCCAAATGATCGACGGCGTTATTTTGAAGCTGGCGATAACCAGATTTCCGGTGTGGGCGATGGATTTGAACGCAATACACCTGCCTGGGTCGAAACAGTCAAAAAATTGCATGTCGATTTCCCTGTTTATGGCAGCGTTATTGAGTGTTCGGAATGTCTGACACGTCTCATTGGTCAGGAGCATACCCTATTCTGGATGGGAATGTATCCCGATGAACTAGGGTTGTGTATCAACAAAATCGGCCAGTTTTACCTCGATTGTACCAAGGCGCAAATAGCAGCTGCCGACGGAATGCTCGATGGGATGGTCATATGGGGAGATGTAGCTTATAAACAAACCATGCTTTTTGATCCTGAATACTGGCGCGAATATTTCAAGCCATGGGTAAAGTTAATGATTGAAGAATGCCACAAGCACCATCTTCCGGTGATTTATCATGGCTGCGGAAATGTGAGCCTGATCTTCGAAGATTTTATCGAAATGGGATTGGATGCTTATAATCCGCTTGAGGTTAAGGCAGATATGGATGCTATCAGGTTGAAAAAGCGGTATGGCGATAAAATAGGCTATTGCGGCAATAATAATATTCAAATCTGGGAAACCGGAGATATGGAACTTATTAAAAGTGATGTCCTAAAAAAGTTAAATGCGGCCAAACGGGGCGGATTTATTTTTCAATCCGACCATTCTGTTTCGAGCGATGTTTCTGGTCAGACTTATGAGTATATTGTAAATCTTGTCCGTGAATTCGGTAAATATCCGTTAAATCTGGGTGAATTTGATATGGAGATGTAGTTTCATTGAATTATTTCCTTCGACGATAATATCAAACATTTCAATATTAGAAGAGAACTTATTATTAGCTAGAGACAAAAATGAATTTCAAAATATTTCATTTGCAATCCTAAGTGAAATTTTATTGATCCTTACTATTTATATGATAATATCATAACCAATTACTGATACCCGAAATCGATTGATCAATATCGTAATTGTACAACAAATTGTCGTAAATATTCATCTTGTTTACCTAGTATCTCGGTACATTTGAAAAGTATATTTTAAGTCACCAGCTTATATTATTTTAAAATTTAATTAACCATTAATTAATAAAACAACTTGCCTATGAGATAAACGGAATTTTGATTATTATTAATGTATAAGCCAGAAAAAATACAGGCTCGTACATAAAAGGTATCCAAATTAATTAATTATCGCCTGCTTAAAATGAATTTGGTGAAGCATATTCACTGTTGAAGTTGGCTAAATAAATTTTACGGAAATATGAAAAAAAAACTTATAAAAACTGGCTATTTGGCACTTGAGGCCTCATTAAGAAATTTTTTTTTGATGACTAAGGTTACTGTTTGCCTGGTTTGTTTGACGAGCTTTATTACCACTTTTGGAGTAATAAATACAGCTTATGCTCAGCAACAGGAAAAGAAAATCAGTGGTAATATTGTAGATAACAATGGTATATCTCTCCCTGGTGTTGCTGTATTGATAGTAGGGACTACAATTGGAGTAATGACCGATTCCGATGGAAATTACTCAATTCCCAATATTCCAGCTAATGCGACTTTGCAGTTTTCGTTTGTGGGAATGAAAACGCAGGAGATACCTGTGGGGAACAAGACTACCATAAAAGTGGTTATGCAAGAAGAGGCAATTGGAATTGAGGAAGTGGTGGCGATTGGGTATGGAACCCAAAGAAAAGTGAATATTACCGGTTCTATCTCAACTATATCTGATAAGGAATTAAGACAAATCCCGGTAGTTAACTTGTCGAATGCAGTTGCGGGAAGACTATCCGGGGTAATTGCTACAAATGGCAACGGACGACCAGGGAGCGGTTCAAATATAGCGATTAGGGGCATAAGCACCTTAAATAGCAATTCCGCCTTAGTAGTGGTAGATGGTATTGTGCGGGACAATTTTGATAATATTAATCCTAATGACGTTCAGAGTATTTCTGTATTGAAAGATGCTTCATCTGCCGCAATTTATGGCGCCAGGGCGGCTAATGGCGTATTTTTGATTACTACCAAGCGAGGGAATATTGGAAAACCTGTAATCAGTTATTCAGGAAGAGTTGGGATACTGCAACCCACACAATATCCTAAATTGATGTCACCCTATGAATTTGGTACACTTAGAAATAAGGTTTTGATAAATAGTGGAAAAACTTCTAGTGATCCTTCATATTATTCTAATGAGCAATTGGATAACTTTAGATTAGGTAAAGGTACTGTCGATTGGTATAAAGAAACCTTTAAAAAGTACAGTGTAGAAACGCAGCATAATCTTTCAATTAATGGAGGCTCAGAAGCCGTACGATACTTCGCTTCATTGGAGTATTTTCACGGAGGTGGAATGTATGATGAAATTAATTTTGGAAGATACAACCTGAGAACAAATGTAGATGCCAGGATTAGTAAATCCCTTAACGTTGGTATTAACCTTGAAGGAGGAGAACTAATTTCTAACACATCTGGTTATGATGCCAATACTATTTTCCAGGAAGTTATACAAACAACAAGTCTGGTTACAGCATATTATCCTGATGGGAAACCTGTTAATACAAGTGGTCAAAATCCTGCTGAAATGATTCGTTCTTCCGGGCATGGGAATACTCAAAATAATTTGTTTGCAGGAACATTGTTTTTCGACCAAAAATTATCATTTGTGACTGAAGGGTTGTCCTTAAAAGGAACAATATCTGTTATTAAAAAATATGATTTCAGCAAAAAATTTCTTACCCCATATCCTTCGTATAACGAAGATAATCAGGGTAATATTACAAATATAAAAGTGAATGGGGGGAAAACATCACTTGATGAAAATTACAATCAAGCGAAGGCAATTACAGAAAATATTTCATTAAACTATGCAAGAACATTGAATAAGCATGATTTGGGTGCATTGTTTCTATATGAGCAATTTTCGTCAGACGGAAATACTTTTGGGGCACATAAGGAAGGCTTTGCAGTGAACCTTAAAGAAGATTTTTTTGCAAGTGGCCCTCTGAATCAGAGTATTTTAGGTAACGGATTCATTAACGATTATCGAAGGAGCTTAGTTGGAAGGTTTAATTATGCTTATGATAAAAAGTACTTGTTTGAAACAACATTTAGATACGATGGCTCATATAGGTTTCCAAAAGGAAAACGTTATGGATTATTTCCGGCAATTTCTTTAGGTTGGCGTATTTCCGAAGAATCATTCTTCAAAAATTCAGAAGGTTTAAAATTTGTTGATAATCTTAAATTACGTGTTTCAAAAGGAATTATTGGGAATGACAGGGTAGCCCCTTTCCAATTTCAGGATGCTTATTCAATAATTACAAACATTGGACCTGTTATGGGAGGCAATGCTTTACCTCTTATTAACTATGGCGTTAATTCGAATCAGGATATTACTTGGGAAAAACAGGAAAATAATAATATTGGACTGGAATCATCCTTTTTAAATTCAAAATTAGGATTTGAATTCGATTACTTTTTCCGTACCACAAAAGATATCTTATGGACTAGAATACGTTCTGTTCCGGAAACATTTGGGAGAAGCCTTTCTTCAGAAAATTATGCCAGTTTAAGCAGCCATGGACTTGAATTTACGCTTAGCCATCAGAATACTATTGGTGCAGTAAATTATAAAGCAAGTCTAATTGGTAGTTTTGCAACAAATAAAGTTACCCGAATAGATGATCCAGCGAACGCTCTTGATTATCAAAAACAAATCGGACGTCCTGTTGGGTATGTAGCCGGTTTTGAGGCCCTAGGTTTTTTTCAAAGTCAGGATGAAGCCGATAAATGGTTCGGAGGATACGAATTTGGTCAGAAGTCTATTGCCGGTGATATAAAATATGCAGATGTTGACAAGGATGGCATTATTACCCAGAATGATCAAAAAGTATTATCAAATTATGGAAGTACACCTGCAATTGTATTTGGCCTTTCCGGCGACATAAGATGGAAAGGATTTTACGTTAACTTTCTCATTCAGGGTGCTGCAAAACGTACGCTTCTTCTCAGCGGTTATGGAAGACAGGCTTTCCGGAGCGGAGGGGCAGTAGGTACTTTTGAATATTTATTGGACTCCTGGTCACCTGATAATAAGGATGCAAAATATCCGATCGCAACACTTTCCCCACGGTCAATCGATGACAAGAACTCTGAAATTTGGTTGAAGAAAGCAGCGTTTGCTCGTCTGAAATCAGTAAATATTGGTTATACACTTAATCCAAACATATTAAAGAAATATAATATTCAAAGTATGACGATATTCATTTCTGGGTTTAATCTGGCCACATTGAGTCAGGTAAAAGAGTTTGATCCGGAAGCAGAAGTTGGAAATGGATCTTATTATCCTCAACAGCGAAATATGAATATTGGTCTTAATTTCTCATTTTAAAAACTAAGAATCATGAGTCTAATGTATAAATGTTATTTATTTTGCTTCCTACTAATAGGATTAGCAGCATGTGAAAATAGTTTTTTTGATAAAGCCAACCCACAGGCCATCTCGGAAAAAGAAGCGTGGAACAGTCCACAGCTAATTGAAATGTATGTGAATAGCATATACAATGACATTCCAGGTTGGAACAACGAGTCTGGAGAGGTTTATAGTAGCATTAGTGATGAATCAAGGATTACATATCCTTCCGATCAAAGCCATAGTATATGGCGAGGAGATTGGGATGCAGTAAATAATCCAATGAAATTTTGGGTATATTCCTCAATTCGGAAGTGCAATGAATTTTTTGCCAGAATAGATGATTCTCCTTTAGATGTGGGTGAAAAGACAAGGCTCAAAGGAGAGGTTCGGTTTTTAAGAGCATTCCTATATTTTAATATGGTTAAAAGATATGGAGGTGTACCGATTATCGAGATACCTCAAAAGCTGACCGACGATTTGCAGGTGAGCCGAAACACACTGGATGAATGCTTTACTTTTATAATCAAAGAATTTGATAATGCTTTTGTTGAATTACCGGAAAATGCGATTAGGGGCAAGGCTAATAAAGGATCTGCTCTTGCCCTAAAGGGTAGGGTTTTGCTTTACTATGCCAGCCCTTTATATAATGAAAGTAATAATGGAGATCTTTGGAAACAAGCCGCAAATGCAAATAAAGTTGTGATCGATTTAGGAAAGTATGAATTGTACCCGAACCTAACTAGAATTTGGCTTGATGCAAGTGAAAATAACAAAGAGGCTATCTTTGAAGTACAGTACAAATTGCCAGAAAAGTATCATTCTCTAGATGCGATAGTTAAACCTTTAATCGTAGCCAATAACACAGCCGGGTATCGCAACCCTTTACAGGAATTAATAAATGCTTACCCCATGAAAAACGGGAAGTCAATTTTTGATCCGGGTTGCGGATATGATACTAATAATCCCTATGTTGGCAGAGATGATCGTTTTTATGCGGATATTGCTTATAATGGTGCGATAATTAAAGGAACCAGTAGCGGCCCACCAGTAAAAGATATTACTTTACAGATATATAAGGGAGGACGAGATTTTGATGAAATACCAGGTTATCAAATATATAATACTTTTACTGGTTATTATTCTATTAAGATGATTGACCAGGAAAATACTATTTATCGGGGTGGCTATGGTAGTGTTCAACCTTGGATAGAAATTCGTTATGCAGAAGTACTGCTTAATTATGCAGAGGCTCAGAATGAATTTTTGAACATTCCTGATGCAAGTGTTTATGATGCAATAAATAAAATAAGAAAAAGAGCTGGCATAGTTAATGACTTATCATTTGGAAGTTTAACCAAAGATCAAATGCGAGAACTAATCAGAAATGAACGTTATGTAGAACTAAGTTATGAACGACAACGTTATTGGGACCTAAGACGATGGAAGCTAGCTGAAACCATGTTAAATGGAAAGAGTTTAACAGGAGTAGTCATTACAAAACAAGCAAATGGTTCTTTCACTTATGAATATAAGCCGGTGGATGATCAACCTGGAGTATTTCTACCCAAAATGTACTTGATGCCTATACCGCAAAGTGAACTTACTAAAAATAAAAATCTGACACAGAATCCGGGATGGCAATAAAATTAGAGACTTCATACAAATTGATTGTTTAATGAATAATTCATCCTTTTAATTATGAACTCAACCAACAAATTGAAACGGGGTTGTCTACTATATCTGGCATCTATACTAATTATTAGTACAACTGCTTTCTGCCAAAAAAATCCGGCAATATTGAAGAATAGTCTGCCACCAACCTATGTAGTACCCAATTTCCATCCTGCCAGCTGTGGTTGGTTGACCAACTGGTCAACAGAACGAAACTACTGCGCCAACTCCTATCTCGATCATCTCGATCGCGTCCGCGATGATTCAAACTATCAATTTGTCCTTTCTGAGTGCAACAATATGATTGCAATCAAAAACTTTGCTCCGGAACGTTTTGAGGAAATCAAAACCCGGATCAAAGAGGGGCGTGTTGAACTGCCCAACGCTTTTTTCCTGGAGCCGACGATAAATCTTTCAGGTGGAGAGGCATTGGTGAAGATGGGAATTGAAGGGCTGCGTTGGCAGAAGCAGGTGATGGGGGTATCCCCACGCTTCTGCTGGGCCATTGATGTCTGCGGCACCCACGAACAGATGCCCCAGATATGTTCAGAATTAGGTTTGGAAGGATTGGTCTATACAAGATGTAGCCGTTCCTCCAAGACCATCTTCTGGTCAGAGTCACCCGACGGTTCAAAAGTTATGACCTTTGTCCCGGGACATTATTCCGATTTCGGAGAGTTTTTTCATGCTCCAGAAGCCCTTACTGAAAAGCAATTGGAGGAGCTACAGCAGAATCTCACAAAAAAAACTGAGACGACCCCTTCCGGGGCACCTTTACTGGTGCTGGGAGGGTATGGCGACTATTCCCTTGCTCCTTCCAACCCTGGAAATCCAACCGAATTTCTGGCCCAATGGAAGTCATTTAATCCAAATAGCAAAGTTCAATTCACCACATTTTCAAAATATTTTGATGCTGTAAAATCCTCCATTCAATCGGGGAAAACAGAACTTCCGGTGGTACGCGGAGGGACAGGATACACCTTCGACGCTTTTTGGATCGAATGTCCGCGGGTCAAAACCTGGTACCGCCGTGATGAGCATGCTCTGCAAACCGCCGAGATGCTGTCTACAATCTCCTCCCTGAAAGCTGGTTACCAATATCCGGTACAATCCCTTTACCACGCCTGGCTCCAGATGCTCCTCAATATGGACCGTAACACTCTTTGGGGTTCTGCCGGCGGGATGGTTTTCGAACAAGAGACTTCGTGGGATGCCCGGGACCGGTTTGAATGGGTTGAAAAAAAGAGTTCAGAGATCCACGGAAGCACTACACGCCAACTACTGGGGGAAGGCACCGCTGTAGGGCTATTCAATGCGGCCAACTGGAAACGTACCGATCCGATACGCCTTAAATTGCCTGCAGGCAATCGTTTAGCGGGTATCACTAGTGAAACTGCACCAGACGGAACAACAATATGCCAGATCCCGATGCCTTCCATTGGTCTTCAGGGAATAAAGCTACAAAGTCAACCTGCACCGACACCGAAAGAAATAGCGCTTCCGACAACTATAGAGACAAAGTTCTATTCGGTACGCATTGATCCTGCTACCGGAGCTATTACCAGTTTGAAAATCAAACCTTCCGGACGGGAACTGCTCAGTGGACCAGCCAATGTACTGGTGGCCGAAAAGGGGAAAGGAGATCCCGGCAACTTCATGGATCCTCGACCCAAGCGCACAAAGCTGGCCAGCTCAAATGATTTCAAGGCCACCATCACAGTGACCGAAGGTCCGCTTGCCATTACAGTTCAGGTGAAGAGCGAGTTTTATGGGGGTGCACCATCAATCCGTTTGATGCGTTTCTATAAAAATTACCAACGTATTGATTTTGAGACCGAATTGAACGACATCCCCAACCTGACTGTTGTGGTGGCTGAGTTTCCGCTTGCACAGAAACCGCTGGAGATCCGCCGTGGAATTCCGTATGGTTTTTCACATGCCCCCTGGGCCAAGCCTAACGAAAATCTAACCGGATTGCCCAATGGTATTCAACCGGCGGTCAGGTGGAGCGATTATGCATTTTCTGATGGCAGCGGAGTGGCCATTCTCGACCGCGGATTGAGTGGCAGGGAGATCAACGACAAAACGCCCGTTATTTATCTCTATAACGCGACCGACAAATATATGGGCTACCCGAACTCCTGGCTCAGCGGTAAAGGCACACACCATCTGGAATACGCGCTAGTACCACATGCTGAAGACTGGAACACGGCACGAATCCCGCAAATGGCCTGGGAATACAACTGCCCGGTAACCATCGCTCCTGACTGTGCAATAAAATCGTCCCAATCATTTGTTCAAACATCCGATAACGTCATTGTAGAGGTGATTCGTCGCGAAGGGTCAGATATTGAACTGCGTCTGGTAGAATGCCTGGGGAAAGCCGGTACAGCCAAAGTGACTGTCAACCTGCCGCATTCTTCGGCTGCACTGACCGATATGCTGGGTAATCATCCGCAACCGCTGAATGGAAAAAACAGTTATACTTTTGCAGTACGTCCGCAGCAAATCGTCACGATGCGACTCCGTCTCCAATCGGCAATAGAACAAATAAAGCCCTTAATAGCATGGGATGAATTGGTACCCCCGAAAAAAGGTGCGGCGCTGAATAGTTATTTGAAGGATAAAAAAGGACATCCGCCATTAGGAAACTGAAAAAGAAATTGGGGAAGTACATTTTTCAGAACACAAGGTGCATCAATTAAATTGGAATTCTAATGGCATTAATGATCAACAAAATTGAAGAATCTGTCACTTCTTTTATGAAGATTTATCAAGCTTCAGAAACCAATTTGATAGAGGAAGATTTAACCCCTATAAAATTCAGCAACAATAGTATAAACATAACAGTTAAACCGTGCTCTATTAGTACATTTAAGTTTAAATAAATTGACTCCAGACATGTTTTTATAGTTCAAGAAAAGGGATTGAAGTCTGCATATCGACTTCAATCCCTTTGAATAATCTGCTGATTATTTATGATTACTCTTTTCCGATAATTACGGGGTGATAAACCCATTTTTTTCTGAAAATCCTTTGAAAAATAATAAGGATCAGTATATGCCAATAGATAAGATATTTCTTTGATTTTCAATTTGCTGAAATCAAGATACTCACAGGCTTTATCTATTTTAAGGTGAGAATAATAGCTTAGAGGACTATAATTTGTTTTCTTACTGAATATAGCTATGAAGTAGGATGCAGAATACCCGGCTTCTTCTGCAATTTGTTCAAGCGTAAGTTTTTTATCCAGGTTTTGTTCCATGAAATGTATCGCTCGTTTAATTCTTGGATTTTGCTCTTCCAACAAGTCATCACTTGTTCGGCTTGCATACAGAAATGTTGCCAATAAATGTCCGAAACAAAGATTAACATAAGGGTAGTTCGCATTATAGAAACCTTTCGTCAGGTTGATAAATAGTTCGTCAAAAAGCATCATTCGGTTGGCGACCATGTTATTAATTGATGGAATTAAATCGCGAACGACTGTGAATTCTTTTTCCATGATCCTGGTCTTCTCTCCATTAAATTTGCAGGTCAGAAAAATGGAAGGATCCGTGTCGTTCGTTTGTATTTTAAATATAAATCCCTTCGGGATAATACAATATTGATTTTGACTGAAAGGAACCAAATCATTTGCAATTTGAATAATTCCACTGCCTTTGGTGCAAAAAATCAATAGATGATTATCCAGTATTACATTGTCCGACCAAAGGGTGTTTCTCGTGATCAAAAACTCTGTCACTTCACATAAATAAAGGTCCTTCGTCAATGGATTGACCTGTTGCTCTTCAATGACATATGAAGGAACTCTAACAAACCGCTTTTTAATGATCATGATTTTTTAAAATAGTAATATATTACATCTTTATCAAAGAAAATACTATTTTTTGGATTTTCTATTACCTATACATTTGACTCATTAATTTTTTCCTAAAATTATTTACAATGAATGAAATACTACCGAGGCTTGCTGAATGTATTGAATTTGGCAAGATCAACATTGCATCCCCATATCCTCCTCAGATGAAAGGACAAGAAGGAGCCGATGAGCTAACAGCAAAGGCTTTAGCAGAAGGTATAAATCCCCAGGATGTTTTAACCCTTGGATTGATGCCAGGCATGGAAAAGGTTGGACTAAAGTTTAGAGAAAACAAGGTGTTTGTTCCGCAGGTATTGATGTCGGCTAAAGCTATGAGCACAGCTATGTTGCATTTAAGGCCCCATTTTTTGTCAGGGGCAGCAAAGCAAAAAGGCACTTTTATAATCGGTACTGTATTGGGTGACCTTCATGATATCGGCAAAAACTTGGTGGCAATGATGGTGGAAGGAAGTGGTTACAGGGTGATCGATCTGGGAACCGATGTCGGTTCCGAAAAATATATTGCAGCAGTGAAAGAGAATCCGGGTGCTATAGTTGGTTTGTCTGCCCTTTTAACAACTACGATGGTCAATATGCAAAAAATCACAGAAGACATTAAAGAAGCGGTTCCCGGAACCCTGGTCACAATAGGAGGAGCACCAGTAAATGATGATTTCTGCCAGAAAATAGGCGCAGATAATTATTCAGCAGATCCGCAGGGCGTTGTAGAGTTTTTAAACAAAAAAATCGCGTGAACCCAAAAGAATGTAAAGATATGAACGGAATGTTATTGTTGGAAAAGGCTTTCAGATTGGAAGAGACAGAGCGCACACCCTGGGTCCCTTTTGTCGGAGTACATGGTGGTAAACTGATTGGAGTTGATGCTGAGGCTTACCTGAAATCTTCAAAAAATATTGTTGCAGGACTGAGTAAAGCAGTTGAGCTTTATCGGCCAGATGGTATCCCCGTCGCTTTCGATCTCCAGATTGAAGCTGAGATCTTGGGTTGCAAATTGGTATGGAGCAAAGAGAACCCACCTGCAGTGGTGTCGCATCCACTTTTGAATGGAATTGAATTGAGTTCGCTACGCATGCCGGAAAAAACAGATGGTCGTATACCTGTGGTCCTTGAAACTACATCTGAGTTACGCAAGAAATATCCGGAACTGGGCTTATATGGATTGATCACCGGTCCGTTTACACTGGCGTTGCACTTGCTAGGGACAGAAATATTTATGAAACTATTTGAAGACACTAAATATGTGCACAAGCTCATGGATTTTTGTACAAATGTTGGAATCAGATATTCAGAATTGTTATTGGATGCTGGTTGTGATGTGATTGCTGTGGTGGACCCAATGACAAGCCAGATTGATCCGGCATCGTTTGAAACATTTGTAACACCTTACGCCCGTAAAATCTTCGATTATGTCAGGCTTAGAAAAAAGTACAGTTCGTTCTTTGTTTGCGGACATGCACAACAAAATATTGAAGTGATGTGTGATTGTCATCCCGATAACATTTCCATCGACGAGAATATCCCACTCGATTTTGTCAAAGAAATTGCACTAAGTAAAGGAATCAGCTTTGGGGGCAATCTCAAGCTAACCAGTGTACTTCTCTTGGGTAATGAACTGGACTCCAGAAAAGATGCAGTCAATTGTCTTGATTTAGGAGGTAAGAAAGGATTTATCATTGCTCCTGGGTGCGACCTGCCAATGGATACACCAGTTGCAAACCTTCAGGCAGTTACCGGGATGATTTATGACAAGCATGCACGGCAGGTGATCCGGGAAATGAAACACACCTCATCACTTCAGCCGATGAATCTTGACGGACACTGGGTTGAAGGCAAAGTCATTATAGATATCATTACGCTTGACTCGGCCTCCTGTGCTCCCTGCCAATATATGGTTGAAGCGGTAAAAAAGGCATCAGTTATATTTAATGGCAGTGTTGTTATCAATGAGCATAAAATAAAGGATATAGATGGAATTCGAATGATGATGGCATTAGGGGTACAAAATCTGCCGACAACCTGTATAAATGGTCGTGTGGCATTTATCAGTCATATTCCTCCAAGAAGCGAAATTGAGAAGGCAATTCGCGAAGAACTAATATTGATTGATAAATAACTTATCAAATGAGCATCCCATTGAACCTCATCAACGGATTTCTAGGAAGCGGCAAAACTACTTTTTTGTTGCATTATCTGGATACTTTTGCCAAGGGACGAAAAATAGGGGTTATCCAAAATGAGTTTTCTCCTGCGGGAATTGATGGGGAATTGATCACACAACAAGGCAAAGCCTACCAGTTGCTTGAAGTCAACAACGGCTCTGTCTTTTGTGTGTGTCTTTTAGGCGGTTTTATCAACTCATTATCATCCTTTATTGACGA